>ERZ834769.2479-NODE-2479-length-13737-cov-107.685718_pt1 | contig 13737 bp, 9 predicted proteins | sample MGYA00519690_ERZ834769 | MGnify/ENA primary metagenome ERZ834769 (study PRJEB31850, sample SAMEA3708760) | human gut metagenome | biome: human gut; feature: human-associated habitat; material: faeces | place: China | collected 2014 ... | reverse complement strand
GAGAAGCTACACATCATGTTTGAGAACTCTGGTGTAGTAAAAGGCGACAAGATAGCACTTTGCGGTCGAAATAGCGCAAACTGGGCTGTAGCATTCCTTGCTACCCTTACCTATGGTGCTATTGCCGTACCTATCTTGCATGAATTCATGCCAGACCAGATTCACAACATCGTAAACCACAGCGATGCCAAACTGCTCTTTGTGGGTGATGTTGTAGCTACACAGATTGATGCAATGAAGATGCCAGGTCTTGAAGGCATCATCTATATACCGGATTATTCACTTGTCGTTTCACGTACCGACAAGTTGACTTATGCGCGCGAACACCTCAACGAGATGTTCGGTATCAAGTATCCTAAGTACTTCCGCAAAAACCATGTCAACTACTATATGGAACAGAATCCGGATGAGTTGGCTATGATCAATTATACCAGCGGCACAACCGGTTTCTCTAAGGGAGTAATGATTCCATACCGTGCACTCTGGGGCAATGCAGATTTCGCAGAAAGCGTATTGGGTAAGAAGATTAAACCGGGAGATTCTGTCATCAGTATCTTGCCGATGGCACACATGTACGGCATGGCGTTTGAGTTTATCTTCGAATTCATCAAGGGCTGCCACATCTTCTATCTCACCCGCATCCCTAGCCCAGCCATCATCGCTGAGGCATTCGGACGCATCAAGCCAGCCGTTATCATTGCAGTTCCTCTGGTTATCGAGAAGATTATCCGCAAGAAGGTATTCCCTAAGATTCAGAACAACCGCATGCGTATGCTGCTCCACATGCCTGTAATCAGCAAGAAGGTGAAGGAGAAGATATGCGACCAGGTATCCAATGCCTTCGGTGGCAACTTCTACGAGGTGATTATCGGTGGTGCAGCCTTCAACCAGGAAGTGGAAAGTTTCCTGCATAGCGTAGGCTTCAGATATACAGTGGGTTATGGTGCCACAGAGTGTGCGCCTATCATCTGCTACGAGGATTACAAGAACTTCGTACCGGGCTCTTGCGGTAAGGCTGCCCTCCACATGATGGTTCGCATTGACAGTCCTGACCCTGAGAATGTACCGGGCGAAATCCTTGCCAAGGGTCCTAACGTGATGTTGGGTTACTATAAGAACGAGGAAGCTACCAAGCAGACCATCGATGAGAACGGATGGTATCATACAGGCGACCTCGGAACCATGGATGGTGACGGCAACGTCTTCATCAAGGGCCGTAGCAAGAACATGCTGCTCGGCGCAAACGGTCAGAATATCTACCCTGAGGAGATTGAGGATAAGCTCAACTCTTTGGCTCTGGTAGCAGAAAGCGTGGTTGTACAGAAGGGCGACAAGCTCATTGCTTTGGTTCACCCAGACTATGATGAAGCTCAGACCCTGAATCTCGGTACCAACGAGCTGGCAGATGTCATGGAGCAGAACCGCCAGGAGCTCAACACCATGATTCCTGCTTACAGCAAAGTATCAGAAATACGTATACATGAAGATGAGTTTGAAAAGACTCCTAAGAAGAGTATCAAGCGATTCCTCTATACGGCAGAATAAAGGCTTGCTGGTTATGATATGAAACAATTAAAAAGAGGGTGTGTCACAAGTCACATCCTCTTTTTTATTTTATGATTATAATAATGTATTCGAGCGGATTCTGGACAGCGTTTCCGGCGTCATCTGCAGATAACTTGCGATATAGGTAAGCGGAGCACGCAGAACCACCTGTGGGTTCATTTCGCACAGGCGCTTATATTTATTAGGTGCCGACTCAAATCGCATCAGATCGGCATGAATCTGAGACTGAATCAAACTCTCTTCCAGTATTTTACGATAAAGCATCTGGATATTGACATTACGCATAGCAGCCGCCTCCAGCTTCTTCTTCGGTAGCATATACACCAGAGTAGGCTCCAAAGCTTCCACCTGCAAGCGGGTAGGTTCTTCCTTAAAGAGGCTCTCAATGCACATAAAGATGGTATGATCCACACCCAGATGTTCGGTCACCTCCTTGCCATTCTTAAAGTAAAATTGGCGCACCAATCCCTTCTCGATGTACGAGATACCCATGCACTGTTCACCTTCAGGCAAGATCATCTCGCCCTTGCCATACTTGATAGGCTCAAGGATATCTTCCACCACATCGAGTTCATCATGAGTCATCGTACTATATTTACGCGCCAGCTCGCGCGCAATATCACGTTTAGGGGTAATTACTTTAAAGTCTGCCATAATACTTAACCTCCTTTTCCTTTATACTTATATTAAATCATTAGTCGAGTTTGAGCACAGCCAGAAAGGCCTTCTGTGGAACTTCCACATTTCCAATCTGCTTCATGCGCTTCTTACCCTTCTTCTGCTTCTCCAGCAACTTGCGCTTACGGCTTACGTCACCACCATAACATTTGGCAGTAACATCCTTGCGCACCTGCTTAACAGTCTCACGTGCCACGATCTTGGCACCGATAGCTGCCTGGATAGCAATATCGAACTGCTGACGAGGTATCAGGTCCTTCAACTTCTCGCACATTCTGCGGCCGAAGCTCACAGAGTTATCGCGGTGGGTCAAAGTACTCAATGCATCTACAGGCTCTCCATTCAACAGGATATCGAGTTTCACCAGGTCGGAATGACGGAATGAATCGATATGATAGTCGAACGAAGCATATCCCTTGGAGATACTCTTCAGCTTGTCATAGAAGTCGATGACGATTTCTCCCAACGGCAACATGAAGTGGAGCTCAACACGGTTTCCACTCACATATTCCTGGTTGATGAGTTCGCCTCGTTTATCCAGACAGAGTTTCATGATAGGTCCAATATAATTGGTAGCCGTAATGATGGTTGCCCGGATATATGGTTCCTCAATATGATCAATCAGAGTTGGGTCTGGCAATCCGGAAGGATTGTGAACCTCTTTCTCACCGCCCTGCTTGTCGTATACCATATAAGATACGTTAGGTACGGTAGTGATGACATCCATATTAAACTCACGGTCCAGTCTCTCCTGTACGATTTCCATGTGGAGCAAACCGAGGAATCCGCAACGGAAACCGAAGCCCAAAGCCACAGAACTCTCTGGCGAGAAAGTCAATGAAGCATCATTGAGCTGCAGTTTTTCGAGCGATGCTCGCAGATTCTCGTAATCGCTAGGATCGATAGGATAAACACCGGCAAAGACCATAGGTTTCACTTCCTGGAAACCCGCAATCGCCTTGTCGCAAGGACGGGCGATATGAGTAATGGTATCACCCACCTTTACCTCGGTAGCATTCTTGATACCCGAGATGATATAACCTACCTCACCGGTACCCAATTCCTGGCGTGGAATCATATCCATCTTCAATACACCGATTTCATCAGCATCATATTCCATGCCGGTATTGAAGAACTTCACCTTATCTCCCTTACGGATCACGCCATTCTCTATCTTGAAATAGGCGATGATTCCGCGGAAAGAGTTGAATACAGAGTCGAAAATCAAAGCCTGAAGCGGTGCCTTGTCGTCTCCTACCGGTGCAGGAACACGATTAACAACAGCTTCCAGTATATCTTCTACACCCTCACCGGTCTTACCTGAAGCACGGAGAATATCTTCATGCTTACAACCGATCAGGTCTACTATTTCATCTTCTACCTCATCAGGCATAGCTGAAGGCATATCTATCTTATTGATTACCGGAATAATCTCCAGGTCGTGCTCGATAGCCATATAGAGGTTTGAAATGGTCTGTGCCTGAACGCCTTGAGTTGCGTCAACAACCAGCAGTGCTCCCTCGCAAGCAGCGATGGAACGGGAAACTTCGTATGAGAAGTCAACGTGTCCCGGAGTATCGATAAGATTCAGGATATAAGTCTGTCCATCCTTTGCCTTATATTCCATTTGGATAGCGTGACTCTTGATCGTGATACCACGTTCTCTTTCCAAATCCATATCGTCAAGCATCTGTCCTTCAGTAATCTTGATGGTCTGAGTCTTCTCCAGAAGTCGGTCTGCCAAGGTACTTTTACCATGGTCTATATGTGCAATAATGCAGAAATTTCTTATTTTATTTATATTCTCCATATAATTTTCTCTCTTTAGAGTGCAAAGATAGTATTTTTTTTCGTATCTTTGCACAAAATATTGAAAATAATAGAGATTTTTAGATAAAATATAGAAAAATCATGAAGAAAAAGTTGATTTACATCGGTATTTTTGCTTCTTTGCTCGTTTCTTGTACAGAAAGTCTGGAGGACAAAGCGGCTCGTGAAGCCAAGGAGTATACTGAAAAATACTGTCCTACTCCATACGTCAACGACGCCAGGACTGACAGTGCTGCATTTGATAAAACCAAGAAGATGTATACGTACTATATCTCTTTGAGAAACAAGGCAGATAACAAGAAGGCGATTGATGCCAACAGGGATAAACTCCACAAACTTCAGAAGGAAGCCCTGGATAACAACCCTGGTCTGAAGAAATATAAGGAAGAGCATTTCACCTTCCGTTTCGTATATCATTCGGCTAAGAACCCGAAGGAGGTGTTGCTGGATGATACCTTCAAGTATTAGAAAAGGCACGGAGTACACGGATTACACGGATTTATAGATACGCTTTATTATATAGTGCCCTAAATCCGTGTAATCCGTGTAATCCGTGCCTAAAACACTCTTAATATCCCATTTCCTGCAAAGCTGTCGCCAACTGGTCTGGACAGCTTGTAGGCTTATTGCCACAAGTGATACCCTTCAGTCGGGCGATGACCTCCTTTGCCTTCATGCCTTTAATCAAAGCACAAACGCCCTTGGTATTGCCATCGCAGCCTCCGATGAACTGGGCATCCTGCACATTTCCATCTTCATCTATACTGATGCAGATGTATTTTGAGCAGGTGCCATGAGTCTGATAAGTTACCTTCTGCAACTTATCCTGTTTGTCTTGCTGCAACATAATGCTTATTCTGCGTCTGCAGGAATTTCTGGCTTCATGTTGGTATATACAGTCTGAACATCGTCAAACTCTTCCAACTTCTCAACCATCTTGTCGATAGTTTCGCGCTCCTCAGGAGTTACATCCTTCAAATCGTTAGGAATGTAAGTGAACTCAGCACCAGTTACCTCGAAACCCTCAGCCTCCAGGTGCTTCTGAATTTCGCCGAAGCTTGTAGGAGCACCGTAGATTGTGATTTCGTTGTTCTCCTCATCCTCATCAAACTCATCTTCTACACCGTAGTCAATCAGGTCGAGAATCATCTCATCCATATCCAGACCTTCCTTCTTCTTGAATGTGAACACAGCCTTGTGGTCGAAGAGGAAAGACAGAGAACCTGTTGTACCCAAGTTTCCGCTGAACTTGTTGAAGATAGAACGAACGTCAGCAACAGTACGTGTAGTGTTGTCTGTCAGAGTATCAACGAAGACAGCCACTCCGTGAGGGCCATATCCCTCGTATGTTACCTCCTTGTAATCGCTGGTATCCTTGCCACAAGCGTTCTTGATGGCACGAGCGATGTTATCCTTAGGCATGTTCTCACGCTTACAGTTAGCGATGATAGCACGCAAGGTTGGGTTGTTCTCTGGTTCTGGACCGCCTGCCTTCACAGCAATAGCAATCTGCTTACCCAACTTAGTAAATGTCTTGGCCATGTGGCCCCATCTTTTCAGCTTTGTAGCTTTACGATATTCAAATGCTCTTCCCATTGGAATAAAATTTTAAATGTTTATCGTTTGTTTATAATATTATCTTAATTCTGCATTGAGCTTGCCTGTAAGGTTGGCTATGAGCTTCTTCATGATAGCATCTATCTGCTTGTCATTCAGAGTCTTCTCCTCATCCTGCAGGATGAAGTTAACGGCATAACTCTTCTTGCCCTCTGGCAAATGCTCACCCTCGTAAACATCGAAGAGAACAACGCTCTTCAGAAGTTTCTTCTCTGTCTGGTGGGCAATCTGCTCAATCTGAGCGAACTCTACATTCTTGTCTACGAGCAATGCAAGGTCGCGGCTCACTGAAGGATACTTGCTGATGTCGGTGTAAGTAAGGTTCACCTTCTTCACTGCCTTCATCAGGTTATCCCAGTGGATATCAGCATAGAATACATCCTGCTCGATATCGAATGCCTTCTTGAGCTTCAGGCTCAAGATACCGAGCTCTAGCAATACCTTTCCGGCACGGGTCTCGTAACTTACGCCCTTAGAGAAGATGTTATTGTCGCTGTGCTTGATAACCACGTTGTTCTGTGGCATACCCACACGGCGGAGAATATTCTCTACCACAGCCTTCAACTCGTAGATGCTGCTCTGCTCATCAGCATGAGCCCAACTGCCCTCTACGCGCTTACCTGTGATGAAGAGAGACATGTGAGCCTCCTGAGAGTAAGCCTTGATAGGACTCTCCTCGCTCCATTTCTCCTTATTATATAAATAGGTATTACCTACCTCGAAGAATTTCAGGTTAGCGCTCTTATGGTTGATGTTGCGAACCACGCTCTCCAAACCACCGAACAGCATCGTCTGGCGCATCACACCGAGATCAGCACTCAATGGGTTCATCACCTTCACGGTTGTCTCGTTAGGATACTTGTTGAGGTCGAAGTCGGTATAGTAGCTAGCCTTGCTCAGAGAGTTGTTGAGAATCTCCATGAAGCCCTCGCCTACCAGCTGCTCAGCCACGAGGTTCTGGCTGTGATAAGCCTTGTCCTCATCGCCCTGAACAGTCAGGGAGCTCTTCAACTGGGTTGGAATCTCCACATTATTATATCCGTAGATACGGAGAATATCCTCTACTACGTCGCAAGGACGCTGAACGTCTACGCGATAAGCAGGAACCAGGAGGTCGATGCCCTCAGCATCCTCCTTCACAATCTTCATCTCGAGAGATGTGGCAATGTTCTTGATGGTCTCAGCACCAATCTCCTTACCGATGAGGCGATGCGCATACTCATAGTTCAGGCGAACAGGGAAATCCTGCATTGGCTCTGGATATACATCCTTGATCTGCATGGAAACCTTACCGCCAGCCAACTGCTTGCAGAGGATGGCTGCCTGCTTCAAAGCATAAATCTGTCCGTTCGGATCTACACCACGCTCAAAACGGTAGCTGGCATCTGTACTCAAACCATGACGGCGAGCGCTCTTGCGGATCCATGTTGGATGGAAGTAAGCACTCTCCAAGACTACATCCTTGGTTGTCTCGTAAGTACCAGAACCCTTACCGCCGAAGATACCGGCGATACACATAGGCTCCTCAGCATTGCAGATGCTCAGGTCGTGCTCACCCAAGGTATGCTCCTCGCCATCGAGAGTAACAAACTTAGTGCCCTCTGGCTGGGTACGAACTACAATCTTATGACCGGTAACCATGTCTGCATCGAAGCAGTGCAATGGCTGGCCGTATGCCATCATGATGTAGTTGGTGATATCCACGATATTGTTGATAGGGCGCAAGCCGATGATGTTCAGCTTATCCTGCAACCACTTAGGACTTTCCTTCACCTCACAACCGGTGATGCTTACACAGGCATAACGTTTGCAAGCCTCAGTATTCTGAATTTCGACATCGATAGGAAGATTTTCGTTATCTACAACAAACTCATCGCAAGATGGGCGATGCAAACTTGTCTTGTAACCATTCTGCTTCAACCAGGCATACAGGTCGCGGGCTACACCCCAATGGCCGAGAGCATCAGCACGGTTGGCAGTGATATCAATCTCAATGAGCCAGTCGCTCTCCAGGTGATAATACTCAGCAGCAGGCTGACCTACCGGAGCATCTTCCGGGAGTACGATGATGCCATCGTGAGAGGTACCTACACCAATCTCATCCTCAGCACAAATCATACCCAAACTCTCTACACCGCGGAGCTTACTCTTCTTAATGGTAAAACTCTGGTCGCCGTCGTAGAGCACGCAGCCCAAATCTGCAACGATAACCTTCTGACCTGCAGCAACATTAGGAGCACCACAGACAATCTGCTGAGGTTCACCCTTACCCAAGTCAACGGTTGTAACATGGAGGTGATCACTATTAGGATGCTCCTCGCATGTCAATACTTTACCAACATAGAGACCTTTCAGTCCGCCCTTGACAGACTGAACTTCTTCCAAAGCGTCAACTTCGAGTCCGCAAGAGGTCAACGCGTCCGCAGTCTCCTGTGGTGTCAAATCGAAATCGACGTATTCTTTAAGCCATTTGTATGAAACGTTCATTATAATGATTTTTTATTTTATTTCTATTTTGAAAAACCCGAAGAAACATCATTCGGGCTATGCATGTTCTAAAACTCTGCAAAAATACAAAAAAAAATGCATATAAACAAATAACATTCGCCATTTTTGCACTATTTAAAATAAATACATGCAAAAATGGCGAATGCCTTGTTTTTTATTCGAAAACTTCGTCGATACTGCCAGCTCCTACTTCCTCAAAGTCATCCTGTTCGGCTGCCTTGCGGGAACAAGGATTGTAGTCTTCCGGCAAATCGAACTTGATAGCAGGACTGATGCCCAGCGACGGGTCGGCATAAACCTTCTTCATGAATATCGCCCAGATAGGCAAAGCCATGGTAGCGCCCTGGCCCATACTCATGGAATCGAAGTGGATATCACGCTCCTCACCACCTACCCAGCAGCCACTTACGAGTTGTGGAGTAAAGCCGATAAACCAACCGTCGCTGTTGTTATTGGTAGTACCGGTCTTGGCGCCAATCTGTCCTTCCAGGTTATAACGGTAGCGCAGTCTTCCTGCCGTACCATTATCCACAACGCCCATCAGCATGGTGAGCATCTTCATGGCATTATCGGCACTGATTACCTCGTTCATACGTGGCTGGAAGGTAGCAATCGTATTACCTTCATTATCCTCGATACGGCTCACAAACATTGGAGCAGTACGGATGCCGTGGTTGGCAAATACGGTATAGGCACTCACCATCTCGCTGACACTTACCTCACATGGTCCCAGACAGAGACTCATGGATGCATGGATGTCAGGACTGTTGATGCCGAAGTCGCGCAACATCTGTACGAACTGCTGCGGATTGAGCTTACTCATCAGATAAGCACTCACCCAGTTGCTACTCTGTGCCAAACCCCAACTCAGCGGAACCATCTGTCCGGCACGTGAATGGTTGGCATTGCGAGGTGTCCACGGACGACCAGCCACCATATAGGTCTGCTGACGGTTAGGCGCCAGATCGCAAGGCTGGAAGCCGTTAGACATCGCCAGACTGTAAAGGAATGGCTTGATGGTAGAACCCACCTGCCGGCGTCCCAGACTCACCATATCATACATAAAATGAGTATAATCCAATCCACCCACATACGCCTTCACAGCACCCGTCTTAGGATCCATGCTCATAAAACCGCTACGCAGAAAACTCTTGTAATAACGGATAGAATCGAGCGGACTCATCAGCGTATCAATATCACCATGATAGGTAAATACGGTCATTTCCTGCTTCTTGCGGAATGCCGCCTTGATTTCATCCCCAGAATATCCCGCAGCCTTCATCGTACGATAACGCTCACTCTGGGTGATACTGCGGTTCAGTATACTCTTAATCTGTTTCGGTGTCAGCTTGTCGCTGTATGGCGAGCTTGGTTTGCAGGCTATCTCTGCACTGAAGCGAGGCTGCAGATAGCGGGCTACATGCTGATACATAGCCTCTTCCGCATACTGCTGTATACGGCTATCGATAGTTGTAAACACCTTCAGCCCATCACTGTATACATTATATGGCGAACCATCCTTCTTATAGTTCTTGTTACACCATCCATAGAGCGGATCATTCTCCCACTGGATAGAATCCACCGCAAACTGGGCACGGTTCCAGGATGGATAATCACTACGATCCGGACGCTTAGCCATCATATACTGGCGAAGGAACTCACGCAGATAAGTAGCCGAACCATCCTTATGGTCGGTACGGTGGAAATTGAGTGTCAGCGGCTCAGCAGCATACTGGCTATACTCGCTCCGGCTCAGATATCCCGCCTTCACCATCTGCGAAAGAACCACATTTCTGCGCTCCCTCGCTCTCTCCGGATAGCGAACCGGATTGAAGAGCGACGGATTCTTGCACAGTCCGATGAGCGTTGCCGACTCACAGAGGGTCAGATTCTTCGGTTCCTTATTAAAATAGGTATTGGCCGCCGTCTTGATTCCTACAGCATTGTGCAGGAAATCGAAGTAATTGAGATAGAGAGCCAGAATCTCCTCTTTGGTATAATAGCGTTCCAGCTTCACCGCAATCACCCACTCTATCGGCTTCTGCAACAATCGTTCCATCGTACTGCCTGCCTTCTCAGAATAGAGCTGCTTGGCGAGCTGCTGCGTGATGGTACTTCCACCACCCGCATTAGTCTGCCCCAGGATACCACGCTTGACGATGGCACGTCCCAGTGCACGGAAGTCGATACCTGAATGCTCATAGAATCGCTCATCCTCAGTAGCCACCAGTGCCTTTATTAAATAAGGTGACATTTTCTTGTAAGGAATTACGATACGGTTCTCCTTGTTCAGGTTCCACGTACCAAGCACCTTGCCATCGGCAGAGTAAACCTGAGTGGCAAATCTGTTGATAGGATTCTGCAGATCCTCGATGTCGGGCATGTAGCCAATCTTTCCAAACCAGATGGCAACAAAGGCAAGAATTACCGTGAGTATTCCGGTGCCAAAAACAGCCCATAAAATATGTATAAATCGCTTTCTCATCACTATTTCTTTAAATATTTGTGCAAAATTACATAAAAGTTTTGACTTATCGCACATAAATCAGATTTTTTATGTAACTTTGGGGGCGATTTTAGAACATTCAATCATATTTCAAATGGAAAAACATAATTTTGTGACCATTGCAGACCTTTCCAAGGAGAAAATCATGTACCTCCTGGAAATGGCGCAAGAGTTCGAAAAGCACCCGAACAGGGAGTTGTTGAAGGGAAAGGTCGTAGCGACCCTTTTCTTCGAGCCATCTACTCGTACCCAACTCAGTTTCCAAACCGCTGCCAACCGCCTTGGTGCCCGTGTCATTGGTTTCTCTGATGCCAAGACATCCAGTACCACCAAGGGCGAGACCCTCAAGGATACCATCCTGATGGTAAGCAACTATGCCGATGTAATCGCCATGCGCCATTTCATCGAGGGAGCAGCCCAGTATGCCAGTGAGGTAGCACCAGTGCCTATCGTAAATGCAGGCGACGGCGCTCACATGCATCCTTCACAGTGCCTGCTCGACCTCTACTCTATCTACAAGACCCAGGGTACCCTGGAGAACTTGAACATCTATCTTGTGGGTGACCTCAAATATGGCCGCACCGTTCACTCACTTATCACAGCTATGCGCCACTTCAATCCTACTTTCCATTTCATCGCACCTAAGGAACTCGCCATGCCAGAAGAGTATAAACTCTACTGCAAGGAGCACAACATCAAATATGTTGAGCACGAGGACTTTAACGAAGATGTGATTGCAGGTGCCGACATCCTCTACATGACCCGTGTACAGAAGGAGCGTTTCAGCGACCTGATGGAGTATGAGCGCGTAAAGAACGTGTATATTCTGAAGCGCGACATGCTCTGCAAGGCGAAGGAAAACATGAAGATCATGCATCCGCTGCCACGCGTCAACGAGATTGCTTACGATGTAGACGATGATCCACATGCATACTATATCCAGCAGGCTCAGAACGGCCTCTATGCGCGTGAGGCTATCTTCTGCCACTGCCTCGGCATCTCGCTCGATGATGTGAAGAACGATAAGACCATTATTGAGTAGTTTATAGTTAATAGTTTATAGTTAATAGACAGATGGGAAACAATAAAAGTCAATTAGTGGTTGCGGCTATCGAGAACGGTACCGTAATCGACCATATACCAGCCGAAAAGACCTATCAGGTAGTAAATCTGCTCCAGTTGGAGAAGATGGAGACTCCTGTTACTATCGGCTACAACCTGCCAAGCAAGAAGATTGGCAAGAAAGGCATCATCAAGGTTGCCAACAAGTATTTTACCGATGAGGAAATCAACCGACTCTCTGTCGTTGCACCTAACATCGGACTGAGTATCATCAAAGACTACGAAATCGTAGAGAAGAAGACCGTCAAGACTCCTGATACATTGAAGGGCATCGTAAAGTGCAACAACCCTAAGTGTATCACCAACAACGAGCCTATGCAGACCCTCTTCCATACCGTAGACAAGATGCTCGGTATCGTACGTTGCCACTACTGCGACAAAGAGCAGCAATTGGGCAAAGTAGAGCTCTGCAAGTAATAAAAACAGGTAGTTTATAACAAAAAGTAAGCAATATCACTCAAAATGTTACGATTTATTTGGTAGTTTGAGAGATATTGCTTATTTTTGCACCCGATTTCATTAAACATCAACCATAAAAAGTAAAGGGAAATGGTAAAAGATCAAGAGATTTTCGACTTAATCGAAAGAGAACATCAGCGCCAGCTGAAGGGTATGGAGCTTATCGCTTCTGAGAATTTCGTGAGTGACGAGGTGATGAACGCTATGGGTTCTTACCTTACTAACAAGTATGCAGAGGGTCTGCCAGGCAAGCGTTATTATGGCGGATGCCAGGTAGTTGACATCGTAGAGAACCTCGCCATCGAGCGTGTAAAGAAGGTGTTCGGTGCTGAGTATGCCAACGTACAGCCTCACTCTGGTGCACAGGCTAACGCTGCTGTTCTGCTTGCCGTATTGAAGCCAGGTGATACTTTCATGGGCTTGAACCTCGACCACGGCGGCCACCTCTCTCATGGTAGCCACGTCAATACATCCGGTATTCTTTACAACCCTATCGGTTACAACCTGAACAAGGAAACAGGCCGTGTAGACTACGACGAGATGGAGAAACTGGCTCTTGAGCACAAACCAAAACTGATTATCGGTGGTGGTAGCGCTTATAGCCGCGAGTGGGATTATGCCCGCATGCGCAAGATTGCCGATGAGGTAGGCGCTCTCCTCATGATTGATATGGCTCACCCTGCAGGTCTGATTGCAGCCGGTCTGCTCGACAACCCGTTGAAGTATGCGCACATCGTTACTTCTACTACTCACAAGACCCTGCGTGGTCCTCGTGGCGGTATCATTCTGATGGGCAAAGATTTTGACAACCCATGGGGTTTGACTACCAAGAAGGGCGAGGTTAAGAAGATGAGCATGCTCTTGAATTCTGCCGTATTCCCAGGTCAGCAGGGTGGTCCGCTGGAGCACGTTATCGCTGCCAAGGCAGTAGCCTTCAACGAGAATCTGCAGCCTTCATGGAAGGAGTATGCAGTTCAGGTAAAGAAGAATGCTGCCGTACTCGCAGATGACCTCATCGGTCGCGGATTCGGTATTGTGAGCGGTGGTACAGATAACCACTCTATGCTCGTAGACCTCCGAAGTAAATATCCAGACCTTACAGGTAAAGTAGCTGAGAATGCGCTGGTTGCAGCCGACATCACTGTCAACAAGAACATGGTTCCATTCGACAGCCGTTCTGCCTTTCAGACATCAGGTATCCGCCTGGGTACAGCAGCCATGACCACACGTGGCGCCAAGGAAGATATGATGCACCTCATTGCCGAACTCATCGAGGAGGTTCTGAATGCTCCTGAGGACGAGAAGGTCATTGCCCGCGTTCGCGAAAAGGTGAATGCTACAATGAAGGATTACCCTCTCTTCGCATACTAATCGTTACGGATAAATATAATTACAAACTGCGGGCCTTCCGTCCGCAGTTTTTTGTTTCATTTAATAAATAATAAAGAAAA
>ERZ834769.2478-NODE-2478-length-13741-cov-3.236446_pt1 | contig 13741 bp, 9 predicted proteins | sample MGYA00519690_ERZ834769 | MGnify/ENA primary metagenome ERZ834769 (study PRJEB31850, sample SAMEA3708760) | human gut metagenome | biome: human gut; feature: human-associated habitat; material: faeces | place: China | collected 2014 ... | reverse complement strand
AAATTCTCTTATCTCGATTTTCAGCCGCGCCCGTTAAAACAACTTAGCTGCTGGACGACTTTCACAAATGAAGCATGTCATGATATTTTGCGTGAAGGTCTCCCCGACTCTCCCCTGTACAACGGACAAATCCAGAGTATCGGTCCGCGTTATTGTCCCAGCATCGAAACAAAGATCGTAACATTTGCAGATAAAACCCAACACCAACTGTTCCTGGAACCGGAAGGCGAAACAACACAGGAGTATTACCTGAACGGCTTCTCCTCCTCTCTCCCATTAAACATCCAGTTGCGTGCGCTGCAAGCAATCCCAGCATTCAGAGATATTCAAATCTATCGCCCGGGATATGCAATCGAATACGATTTCTTTGATCCGACGCAATTGCATCATAACCTGGAAACAAAACAAATCCGTAACCTGTTCTTTGCCGGACAAATTAACGGTACGACCGGTTACGAAGAGGCAGGCGGACAAGGATTGATAGCCGGCATCAACGCACATATCAATTGCCACGGAGGCGAACCGTTTATCCTAGGACGCGATGAAGCCTATATCGGCGTACTTATTGACGACCTCGTAACGAAAGGTGTAGACGAACCTTACCGTATGTTTACCTCCCGTGCCGAATATCGCATCCTGCTCCGCCAGGATGATGCGGACATGCGTTTGACGGAAAAGTCGTATCATCTCGGTTTGGCAAAGCAGGACCGCTACGAACTGCTGAACGAGAAGAAGGCAAGCCGGGACGCGATCATTTCTTTCGCAGAAAACTACTCCATCAAACCGCAATATATAAACAGCGGCCTGGAGGCTTTGGGCACTACCCCGCTCGCACACGGATGCAAGTTGATCGAACTGATTCCGCGTCCTCAAATCACGTTGGAGAATATCGCGGAACTGGTTCCGGCATTCCGGACAGAACTGGACAAGGTTCCTGTTTCACGAAAGGAAGAGATCATCGAAGCGGCAGAAATCTTAATCAAGTATAGCGGCTATATCCGCCGCGAGCAGATCATCGCCGACAAGATAAACCGTCTGGAGAATATCCACATCAAAGGCAAGTTCGACTACAATTCGATCCAGTCTTTGTCTACGGAAGCCCGCCAGAAACTAACACGGATAGATCCGGACACAATTGCCCAGGCAAGCCGCATTCCGGGTATCTCACCGAGCGACATAAACATCCTTTTGGTGATGTTAGGGCGCTAAAGACGGAATGTTCCACGTGAAACATTTACTTTAACAACAATAGCGTAAAAGACTGAAAATAGGACAGAAACATAAGCAAAAAGAAATGAGCGCAACCGAGGAACATATAAAAAACATCCTTTCCGTCATACCGGAATCGCCAGGCTGCTACCAATACTTCGACGAGAAGGGAACGATCATCTATGTAGGCAAAGCAAAGAACCTGAAGCGTCGCGTTTCCTCCTATTTCAACAAAGAGCACGACAGCAACAAAACGCGTGTCCTGGTTAAGCAGATACGGGACATCAAATACTTTGTTGTCGACACGGAAGAAGATGCGCTTCTTTTGGAGAATAACCTGATCAAGCAATATCGCCCCCGGTACAACGTGCTGCTGAAAGACGACAAGACCTATCCGTCCATCGTTGTCAAGAACGAATATTTCCCGCGCGTATTCCAAACCCGGAATATCGTACGGGACGGCTCGCGCTATTACGGTCCCTACCCTTCCATCTATACGGCAAAGGTCATGCTGCAAATGCTGAAAGAGCTATATCCTTTGCGAACCTGCAAATACCCGCTTACTCCCGAATCCATCGCGGAAGGACGGTATAAAGTTTGCCTCGAATACCATATCAAGCGATGCAAAGGGCCTTGCGAAGGGTTGCAGACATTAGAGGAATACCAGCAAAACATTTCCGAGATAAAGGAAATCCTACGCGGGAATATTTCGCAGATAAGCAAGCATCTGTACGAAGAGATGCAAAGACTGGCAGGAGAATTGCGGTTCGAGGAGGCGCAAAAGATCAAAGAAAAGTATGAAGTCATCGAGAATTACCGCTCCAAGTCGACAGTGGTTACCCCGATGCTCCACAATATAGATGTATTCTCATTGGCCGAAAACGAGAATTCCGCCTACATCAATTACCTGCATATCGGCAACGGGGCGATCGTGCAAGCCTATACGTTCGAATATAAAAAGCGCTTGGACGAGTCAAAAGAGGACCTGCTCAGCTTAGGCATCATCGAAATGCGCAACCGCTTTAAAAGCACTGCACGCGAAATCATCGTTCCTTTTCCGCTGGATATAGAACTGGAAAACGTTTCGATCACCGTTCCGCAGCGCGGAGACAAAAAGAAGCTGGTGGAATTATCGGAGATGAACGTAAAGCAATATAAGGTCGACAAGCTGAAACAGGCGGAAAAACTGAATCCGGAGCAACGCAGCACACGTCTTTTAAAAGAGATACAGGACACGCTTCATCTCTCCAAATTACCGGCTCATATCGAGTGTTTCGACAACTCCAATATACAGGGAAGCGATGCGGTGGCTGCATGTGTCGTCTTCAAAATGGCGAAACCATCGAAAAAAGATTACCGGAAATACAACATCAAAACGGTTGTCGGTCCGGACGACTACGCCTCCATGAAAGAGGTCGTGCGCCGCCGTTACCAGCGTGCCATCGCCGAAGAGGCTCCCCTGCCCGACCTGATCATTACCGACGGTGGAAAGGGGCAAATGGAAGTCGTGCGCGAAGTGATCCAGGACGAACTGCACTTGGATATTCCGATTGCCGGGCTGGCAAAAGACGGGAAACACCGGACTTCGGAACTCCTGTTCGGCTTCCCTCCCGAAACGATCGGTATGCCGATACAAAGTTTCATGTTCAAATTCTTCACGCAAATACAAGACGAGGTGCATCGTTTCGCCATCGCTTTCCACAAGGATAAGCGAAGCAAGAGTCAGACAAAATCCGAATTGGATGCGATAAAAGGGATCGGAGAAAAGACAAAAGTATTACTTTTACGTCATTTTAAGAGCGTAAAGCGAATACGCGAAGCCAGCTTCGACGAACTGAAAGAAGTGATCGGAGAAGCCAAAACAAAAGCATTATTAAATGGTTTAAAATAAAGATATGAGAACATTGATACAACGGGTACAACATGCCTCCGTAATCATAGACGGACAGCTGAAGTCCAAAATCGGGAAAGGCCTGCTCGTTCTGGTCGGCATTGAAGACCGCGACACGCAGGAGGATATCGAATGGTTGTGCAAGAAGATTGCCAACCTGCGCATCTTTGACGATGAAAACGGCGTTATGAACCGCTCTGTAATCGAAACGGAAGGGGAAGTGATGGTGGTAAGCCAGTTTACCCTCCACGCCTCCACAAAGAAGGGGAACCGCCCTTCCTATATCCATGCTTCCAAACCGGACATAGCCATTCCGATGTACGAGGCCTTTTGCGCCGAGATGGGCTTGCAGATCGGAAAGGAAGTGCAGACCGGCACGTTTGGCGCCGACATGAAAGTGGAACTGGTGAACGACGGTCCTGTCACGATCTGGATCGACTCACAAAACAAAGAATAAAAAGATATGGCAGAAATTACGCTTAAACAGGCACAGGAGCAGGTGGACAGCTGGATCAAAACGTATGGCGTCCGCTACTTCAACGAACTGACGAATATGACCATCCTGACCGAAGAAGTCGGCGAACTGGCCCGCATCATGGCCCGCACATACGGCGAACAGTCTTTCAAGGAGAGCGACAAACACCGTGATTTAGGCGATGAAATGGCCGATGTCCTATGGGTATTGCTCTGCCTTGCCAACCAGACAGGCGTCGATCTGACTGCTGCTTTCGAAAAGAATCTGCAAAAGAAAACGAACCGCGATAAAGAACGACATATAAACAATAAAAAGCTATAAGATTATGGTACACGAACACGATCACGAATGTAGATGCGGACATCACCACCACGATGAAGACACCGAACATCTCCACACCAATAAATACCAGCAGGCATTCGCCAAATTCGAGGCGGCCGGCACGACGGAAGAAGTCGCCGGACAGGTAAAAACACTGCTCGGAAAACATGGGAACGACAACTTCACTCCCGACATTTTGAAGCAGATTCACGGTTTCATCGACCTGACTTCCCTCACCAGTATCGACACGAAAGAGAGCATCTGGAAGCTGGTCGACAAAGTGAACGATTTCGAAGGAACCCGCCCCGACGTACCCAACGTTGCCGCCATCTGCACCTATCCCCTGTTTGTAGAAACGGTAAAAGAGGCCCTCTCCGCACAGGAGGTAAAGATTGCATCCGTAGCAGGCGGTTTCCCCTCCTCGCAGACCTTCATGGAAATAAAGATTGCCGAGACGGCAATGGCCGTCATGCAGGGAGCCGATGAAATCGATGTTGTCATGAACTTAGGCTATTTCCTTGAAGAGAACTATGACGAACTTACCGAAGAACTTCAGGAGATCAAAGAGAACTGCCGTGATGCCAAACTGAAAGTCATCCTCGAAACAGGTGCTCTCCAGACTCCCGAAAGCATTCAGAAAGCGGCTGTCCTCGCGGTCTATTCCGGTGCGGACTTCATCAAGACGTCGACAGGGAAGGGCTATCCGGGCGCCACTCCGGAAGCCGTTTACACGATGTGCCAAGTTCTGAAAAAGTACCATTCCATCACGGGAAAGCGTGTTGGCATTAAAGTCGCAGGCGGTATCCGTACGGCAGAAGAGGCTGTCCGCTACTATACCATCGTCAAGGAAGTATTAGGAAACGATTGGTTGAATAAAGACTTGTTCCGCATAGGAGCCAGCAGTTTGGTAGAAGACATCGAACACCGTTTGGGAAAATAAGAAAAGCAACGGGATATTTCTCACAAACCCATAGTCTTTTCTTCCAAAGATAACGACATAAATTAGGCTACATCCGGATGTTCCCTCCCGCTACACCCGGATCTACCCTAAACGAACACCCGGATGTAGGGATCGCCTACATCCGGGTGTCGTCGTATTTATATAAGCAGTTTATTCATCTTTTTCCGTATCTTCCGGAAGTTTCTCCAAGGTGCTATGCGCATTCAACGGAGAGGATTCTTTCACTTGCAATCTGTGCCATCCACCCTTTGAAAGGTTCGGCTTTGGGAGAAGGGACGAATAGAAAGAAAAGTGTGATAGAGAGTGACACACCAGTGATAGATGAAAAGGACATCTATCACACTCAAGACATGTTGATATACGAAGGATACAAGGAGAAAAGTGATAGAGTGACAGATAAACCGCGAGAAACCGAAAACCTATTTACGGCGCTCTACGATGTAATCGGCAAGTAGCAGCAATCCTTCGCGTGCTTCCGATTCAGGGAGTGTCATCAAAACCTCGACCGCTTTATCACGATATTCCTGCATACGCTGTTCGGCATATTCGATACCTCCGTTCGCTTTCGCAAAATCAATCAGCAAATCTATATTCTCTGTGGTAAAGTCTTTTTCATTTATGATATGAAGGAAATTGTCCACCTCTTCCCTCCTGCCCGTCTGCAAAGCATGCAGCAAAGGAAGCGTAACCTTTCCCTCCCGGATATCGTTGCCGGTCGGTTTGCCGATATTCGCCTCTTTGAAGTAGTCGAAGATATCATCTTTGATCTGGAAACAGTAACCTAAGTATTCGCCGAACTCACGGCATTTTTCCACCATTTCACCGGATGCCCCGGCAGAGATGGAACCGATCTCGGCACAAGCGGAAAGCAACATGGCCGTCTTTTTCCGTATCACCTGCATATAGCAGGATTCGTCGATAATGCTTTCTTCGGCCGTTTCCAACTGCTTGATCTCCCCTTCCGAAAGATCGCGGCCGAGATTGGAAACAATACCTATGATTTGCAGATTACCTGTCTGGATAGAACGGATCAACGCGGTGGAAAGGACATAATCGCCCACTAAGACAGAAATACGGTTGTCGAATATGGCATTCAGGGAAGGAACGCCGCGACGCTGTTTTGTCTCGTCGATCACATCATCATGGATAAGCGTGGCAGTATGAAGCAATTCCAGCAAAACAGCCGAATTAATCGTATTATCCGTCACCTGCCCGCATGCTTTAGCTGTCAAAAGTACCAATAAGGGGCGGACGTGTTTTCCGCTCGCATTCAGTATCTGGTCAATAGCCGATTGCAAACGATTCGTTTCACTTCGCAGCGAAGCAGCAAACTCATCATTAAAACGTTTAAACTCTACGGCAACCGGTTGTTCTATTTTACTTCTATCCTTCATAATTGATCCTAAGATGCGCAAAAGTAACAAAAAGTATCGAGTAAGCGAGTTTTTTCGTACATTTACCGACAATTGTCACACTAAAACGTGTTAAAAGAGATGAAGTTATTCCTCATAGATGCATATGCATTGATTTATCGGTCTTACTACGCTTTTATCAAGAATCCGCGTATCAACTCCAAAGGTATGAACACTTCGGCCATCTTTGGTTTTATCAACAGCCTGGAAGATGTCCTGAAACGTGAAAACCCGACCCATATTGCGGTAGGCTTCGACCCGAAAGGCCCGACTTTCCGCCACGAAGCCTACGAACAGTACAAGGCGCAACGGCAAGAGACACCGGAAGATATCCGCAAGTCGGTCCCTTTCATCAAAGACATCATAGAAGCCTACAATATCCCGATACTGGAAGTTCCGCGCTATGAGGCCGACGATGTTATCGGCACGGTTGCCAAGCAAGCAGAAAAAGAAGGTTTCGAAGTTTATATGATGACACCTGACAAAGACTACGGCCAGTTGGTATCCGAACATATATTCATGTACCGCCCCCGCTTCGGCGGTGACTACGAGATTATGGGCGTACCCGAAGTGCTGGGCAAATACGGCCTGACATCCGTCGACCAGGTGATCGACCTTTTAGGGCTGATGGGCGACAGTTCCGACAACATCCCCGGATGTCCGGGTGTCGGTGAAAAGACCGCCCAGAAATTATTGACCGAATTCGGAACGATCGAAAATCTTTTGGAGAATACCGACAAGCTGAAAGGTTCCCTTCAAAAGAAGGTCACGGAGAACATGGAGCAAATTCGTTTCTCCAAGTTCCTGGCAACAATCAAGACGGATGTCCCGATCCAGTTCGATGCCGCCAAATGCATCCGGGAAAAGATGAACGAAGAACGTCTCGTAGAGATTTACACCGAATTAGAATTCAGAACATTTATTAACAGGATGGGCGGAGAGCCGGAAAAAGTCAAAACGGAGTTCAAAGCCGCACCTGCTCCGGCAAAAACCGGCACAAGGAAAAAAGCCGTACCCGCAGGCCCGATTCAAGGCTCGCTCTTTGAAGAATTTGCGACCGAACCTACGGCTGTTTCCAAATATTCGACTCTCGCGAACTTAAAATCCACTCCTCACACCTACCATCTTGTTGATACAGAGGAAAAAAGAATAGAATTAGGGCGATTTCTGGACGAACAGGATTTTTTTGCTTTTGACACGGAAACAGATGGTATAGACCCATTGAAGGCCGGATTGGTCGGAATGTCGTTCGCCGTGAAGGAAAACGAGGCCTGGTACGTCCCCGTTCCGGCAAGACGCGAAGAGGCAGACAAAGTTCTTGCCCACTTCTCCCCCGCCCTGCAAAATCCGAAATCGCTCAAGATCGGACAAAACATAAAATTCGACATCCTTGTCGTCCGCAAATACGGAATCCGGGTAGCCGGCCCTCTATTCGATACGATGATCGCCCACTACCTTCTGAATCCGGAACTGCGTCACGGCATGGACTACCTTGCCGAAACATACCTTAAATATACAACGGTACGTATCGAGGAACTGATCGGTCCGAGAGGCAGAAAACAAATTTCCATGCGCGATGTCCCAGTCACCCAGGTAGCGGAATATGCAGCCGAGGATGCGGACATTACGCTCAAGCTGAAAAACTATTTTGCCCCCTGTCTGGAAAAAGAAGGACTCGAATCCCTTTTCTATGATATCGAGATGCCTTTAATATATGTACTGGCCGAAATGGAATATACGGGAGTGACGCTCGACACCGTCGCCCTGAAACAATCATCCGAAGAACTGACAGCCGCACTCAAGAAGTTGGAGAAAGAGATTTACGAACTGGCAGGCATGAAGTTTAACATCAATTCCGCCCGCCAGGTCGGCGAAGTTCTTTTCGACCATCTCAAGATAGAAGAAAAAGCGAGGAAAACGAAGACAGGCAGCTACAGCACGAGCGAAGAGATACTGGAGAAAATGCGTTCCAAACATCCCGTCGTGGAAAAGCTGCTCGAATATCGCGGGCTGAAGAAGCTGCTCAGCACCTATATCGACGCACTGCCCGAACTGATCAACCCGGAAACCGGCAAGATCCATACGTCCTACAACCAGGCAGTCACCTCGACCGGCCGCCTCAGTTCCACCAACCCGAACCTGCAGAATATTCCGGTACGCGATGAATTGGGACGCGAAATCAGGAAGGCTTTTACAGCCGAAAACGAAGACTGTATCTTCTTCTCCGCCGACTATTCGCAGATCGAACTTCGTATCATGGCACACCTTAGCCAGGATGCCCACATGATAGAAGCCTTCCGTAGCGGAGCCGACATCCATGCCGCCACAGCCGCCAAGATATACGGTATTCCGGTCGAAGAAGTTACTTCCGACATGCGCCGGAAAGCGAAAACGGCTAATTTCGGCATCATTTACGGAATCTCCGTATTCGGGTTAGCCGAACGGCTGAACATCCCCCGTGCAGAGTCGAAGGAACTGATCGAAGGCTACTTCAAGACTTATCCGGACATCCGCGCCTATATGGACGAAAGCATCGAGGTAGCAAAAGAAAAAGGATATGTAGAGACCATCTACAAGCGCAAACGTTTCCTGCCGGATATCAACTCCCATAACGCCATCGTGCGGGGATATGCCGAACGAAACGCGATCAACGCCCCGATCCAGGGCAGTGCAGCCGACATCATCAAGGTTGCCATGGTTCGCATCTTCAACCGCTTCGAAACAGAAGGGCTGAAAAGCAAGATGATCCTGCAGGTACACGATGAATTGAACTTTAACGTCTACAAAGACGAACTGGAAAAAGTGAAACAAATCGTGTTGGATGAAATGGAAAATGCAATCAAACTGCAAGTTCCCCTGATCGCCGACTGCGGTGAAGGGGTGAACTGGCTGGAAGCCCATTAACAAAAACACATAAAGTTTATAAATCATATCATTTATACACTATCTTTGTAGTGAACTTTATTGCAAAGAGTTGCAATACACATAGTAAAACAGAAGCGTTATCATATTGTCCTTAAGCAAGAAAATCGCCAATTTTTCATCCAGCGAGGACAGTAGACAACAATTGCCTCACGTTTTTTGTATATATACATAAATATATAAACATCAAGCGTGGGCTGTTGTCTATCTGCTGGATAGGTGTTTGGCGATACCTCTTGCTTGGATAGATGGCAGTTCCCACGCTTTTATTATGTTTTCCATCTTAGGGAACAGATGGAGCAATTGGAAAATTATGTATTTCATATTCCCAGACAATCTTCCGGCATCCGTACAAAAGGCGGCGTTCGAATTCACATCCGAACAGGCTCCCCTGTATCATTACATAACACCGGATACAGAGATACTGAATCGGGGTATTTCAATCGCTATCCCGGATGAAGCCAGTCACATCCGTTCCATCCGCCTCACGACATCCCTAAGCCATTTCATTTACTATTACCCCGAAAAAGGGTATCAGATCGCGCAAGGCATCCATCTTCCCCCCTTCCGTGCTCCGGCAGTCGGAGATATTTATGCGAACGGCGTGGTTATACAGGCCGGGGTAGATTCTTCCGGTCAGCATATAGAACCCGATATAATCCCTTATAAAGGTTCGGTAATGGAAATACGGGAACAGACACTCGATTATTTCGATGCCCTGATCTATTGCGAATCTATTTCAGAAGGGACGTTAGACAACTGGCATTTGCCGGATATGCTCAATTTGGTATTGCTGCACACCAGGCAACGGGAATTTAACCTGCTTCTTGCCAAGCGCCAGGGAACCCTGCTATACGACGAGGAATACTGGTGCAAAGACAACAGTGTGATCGACTTGGGAATAGCGTTCAATATGGCAAACAGCAGCCTCGATATATGCCCCAAAAAGGAAAAGCGGCAGGTTCGGGCCATACTGGATTACTAAAATACTCAAATCCTCTCCCGCTTATTCGCTCAAACAATATTTTTTCTGAATGTTAAATGAAGAGCCTCATCCGAACCCTGCACCGAGCAGGAAGGATGAGGCTTTATTGTTACGGCTATCATAAACGCCCTGTTACGATAGCCGTAAAAACTATTCATAATCGCCGAACACCGGTTGCATGATAAACGAGAATTCATAATTACCATAATGAATCCGGTAAGGTTCGAGCGGCAAAGCACGTTTGCCCCAGCTGGTGATGCATCCCAATCCTTTCTGGCTCAGATCGATCAGGACATTCGTATAATCAACCTGCGGAACGAGTTCGGAGTGGCGTTGCCCTTTTTCCGGTCCGTCGTCCAGGTCTTCCACCGTATAATTCATGGCTGACATCAGAACCGGCTTGCCGGAAAAGAATTTCAGTCCGTCACCGGCAACCGACTGCTGCTTCCACCAGCGTATATCGCTCTTCGTACCTGTTTCCTGCGGACGGATATAAGGATAGAACTGCTCGGCAACCGTCTGTTTATACCTTCCCAGATCGGTCGAATTATTGCGGTCCGGATAGTTTTCTATCGGGCCGCGGCCATAATAAGAGATCCGATCCATGCACTTCGGCATTTGCAGGCGCATACCGAAACGGAACATATCCGGAACGTCGGCAGAAGCATCGGCAACCATTTTCTGAGTTACTTTCATGGTTCCTTTATTATTGATCTGATAAGTCAGATACAACTTGGCAGAGACTTCGGGCATGGTATAAGCCGCCTCGATCAGTGCCTGGCCGTTCTCAGCTTTCCGGGTGATCTTATCCAGTTTGATTTGCGGATTACGCCAGACGGCATATAGTTTCTGCATATTGCCTCCCATCTCGTTATCGGTCGGAGCCCGCCAGAAGTTAGGTGTCAGCTTGCCGCCCTCCTTCATCATCGGGACACCATTCACCGTGTACAGCGTCAGGAACCCGTCTTTCTTCGCAAACTCGGCACGGTAGTTATCCCCTTCCACGATCAGGTAGTTGATATCATTTTCTTGAATGGCCGGTGTGATCACAGGCTGATTGCTCTCCACCAGGTTTGCATTGTCGATGGAAGGAGTTTTGTACGGACGGATCGAAAGCTGGTTCTTGGCAACCGGATAACCGGAAGGCAAAAGAGTTTCGGACTGTTTCAAACGGAAAGCCACATTCAACAATACTTCCTTGTCCTTACAGATACGCGAAAGGTCGTAATCCAGATGCATTGTCTTCGTCTCATGCGGCTTAACTTCCAAATTGGGGACAATACCGTTCTGTACCGGCACACCGTCGGCAAGCAACTGCCATTCCAGGTAATAAGCACCCAGATCACGGAAGAAGTATTCGTTATAAACGGAGATTTCACCCTTTTCGAGGTCCTTCGGAGTTACCCAGATATCCTGGTAGATGTGGCGTACCTCATCCATATGCGGATTCAGGCGGCGGTCAGGATTGATCAGACCGTTATCGAGGAAGTTCTGTCCCGAAGCATCGTATTTATTGAAGTCGCCTCCATAACCGAAATACTGTACGCCCTCTTTTGTAAACATACGGGGAGACTGGTCGACGAAGTCCCAGATAAAGCCACCCTGATATTCCGGTTCTTTCCGGATCAGGTCCCAATACTCCTTGAAGCCGCCTTCGGAATTACCCATTGCATGCGCATACTCACACTGGATAAGCGGTTTGCCGTAATTACCGCGCAGGTGTTTCAGGCAACTGTCAAACGGGATATACATCGGGCAATAGATATCGGTAAACTCATTCTCCTCCGCCTGTTCGTACTGTACGGCACGTGACGGATCTTCCGCTTTCACCCAACGGTAGCAGGCTTCGAAGTTAGGGCCGAAACCGGCTTCATTTCCCAATGACCAGAAGATAATGGACGGATGGTTGAAGTTACGCTGCACATTCCGTTCGTTCCTCTCCAAATGAGCCTTCTTAAACGCCGGATTCTTGGCCAGCGTCTTTTCGCCGTACCCCATGCCATGCGATTCCACATTGGCTTCGGCAACCATATACAGGCCGTATTCATCGCATAAATCGTACCACAGGTTATCATCCGGATAATGGCAGGTACGAACGGCATTGATATTATTTTCTTTCATAATCCGGATATCCTGGAGCATCCGTTCGGGTGTCACCCAGTAACCCCTGTCCGGATCGATCTCATGGCGGTTCACACCTTTGATCAGGACCGGCGAACCGTTCACCCAAACCTGGTTATTGCGCAATTCGACTTTCCGGATGCCTACCTTCTGCGGAATTACTTCGAGTACCCGGTTTCCGTCTTTCAAAGTAGCGGTCAACGTATACAGATAAGGTGTCTCGGCAGACCATTTCCGGGCATCCTTGATAGCGAAAGAGGTATTCAGTTTACCATTGCCCTTCAACTCTTCGGAAGCAACCACATTACCTTCGGCATCCGCCAGTTTCAGGTCCACAACAGCACTTCCTTTCAAGTTGAGAGCCACCTGGACTGTCCCGTCTTTATAGTGTGCATCCAGATCGGGGGTAATCCGGATATCTTCGATATATTTCGGATTACGGGCATAGAGATAGCAGTTGCGGGCTACTCCGGAAAGGCGTACGAAATCCTGGTCTTCCAGATAAGTCCCGTCACACCAGCGGAACACTTGGAAAGCAATCAGGTTCTTACCCGGTTTCAGGTATTTAGTCAGGTTGAACTCGGCTTCCAACTTGCTGTCTTCACTATATCCGACAAATTTACCGTTTACCCACAGATACATATTGGACGTAACGGAACCGAAATGAGCAAAAACCTCTTTCCCCTTCCAGCCGGCAGGCAGTTCGATCTCCCGGCGGTATGAACCGACATGATTATTTTCGACCGGCACATAAGGCGGATCGCTCTCGAACTGATAGCACCAGGCATATCCGCTTTCGATATACAGCGGATCACCATAGCCGTTCATCTCCCACAAGCCGGGAACGGAGAAGTCATCCCATCCTTTGTCGTTAAAATCAACTTTATAGAAGTCGAGCGGCCGTTGATCGGCATCCCTCACCCAGTTGAATTTCCAGGTTCCGTCAATCGACATAAAGTTGGAGGACTTTTGCTGTTCACCCTGCAGGGCCGCATCTTCCGTTTCATAGGCGAAATAATGCGCGTGCATCGGGGCACGGTTGACAGCATTCACTTCCGGATTCATCCATTCCGGCTTTTGTTGTGCATAGGTCGTCATAAGAGAACATGACAAAACACAAAGAAGAGCTTTAAGTTTTCTGTTCATAATACATTAATTAAAAGGTACACAAACATAAGTAAAATATTCGGTTCGCCTGCTATCCGTCAACATAAATACAAAAGAATCCTTATCTTTGCAGTCTGAAAACAGAGTTTGAATAAATCATAACAACAAAATAGAATGGCATTACAATGTGGCATCGTAGGACTTCCCAACGTAGGAAAGTCTACTCTTTTCAACTGCTTATCGAATGCAAAAGCACAGTCTGCTAACTTCCCCTTCTGTACGATAGAACCGAATGTCGGCGTTATTACCGTACCGGGCGAACGTCTGAACAAGCTGG
>ERZ834769.2477-NODE-2477-length-13742-cov-3.459852_pt1 | contig 13742 bp, 7 predicted proteins | sample MGYA00519690_ERZ834769 | MGnify/ENA primary metagenome ERZ834769 (study PRJEB31850, sample SAMEA3708760) | human gut metagenome | biome: human gut; feature: human-associated habitat; material: faeces | place: China | collected 2014 ... | reverse complement strand
CCAAAAAATATGATAAATTATCTCGTCTTTCCGCAATTTCCGGATAGCCCTTACAAATACCCTCCTCAAAGCCGGATGTTTGTAAGGGCTAAAAATAATTATCCCAACATCAACTACTTGGTGTATTTCCCATATTTACCATCAACCATCACATCTTTTACTGCATTCAGATAATCAAAACCATATTTCATATCCGGCAACAAATATGCACCTTCCACCCATTCATTCCAGGCGAAAAGTGTAATCAGCTTCGGCTGATCGGGATGTTTGTCACAATACTCTCTTGCTTTTTGCAAAAAGGCTGCAAAACTTTGCGGAGATTGATTGAGATGAACGACATCTTTCTGGGTCTTATGAGGGAAACGAGGCGTATCATCCCAACCGATGGAGGCATTCGGAAAATAAGGGATAGAAACTGCTTCATCCCATTTCTGAAGACGTTCTAAGGCTTCCGTACCCCAACGGACATAATCTTCATAGATCGGGCCACCCCAATTATATTGCGTCAAACTGTTAGCACCTAATTTTTCGATCTGTTCCACTCGCTCTTCATTCGGCACACCACCCGCAATCAATTGGATATGCAAATCCGGGAATCCAGCTTTTTTCACCTCGCTTCTGAAATAATCCAAGCCTTTACAGGTTTCCTCTAAGCTCCCGAAAGTCTTGATCAGATTATCCAAACTAAAGATGGAGAATACCGGCTTACCATCCAATTTCAGATAATTCGGTTGTTTGAAATACTGGTCGATAACACGTTTTACGACTATACGAAAATTCTTCCAATCGATCGCACCATCCCATAAACGAGAGTTATCATCTTTGTAACGATGTACATTCCAGTAGTTTCGTGCTACATCATGGTCTGCCCACATGATATAGAAATTCATTTTATGATTATTCTTAGCTTTTAGGAAACCATCGTTCAAGCAACCTTCCAGAAACGGACCGTTATTGAACCAGTACCAATCGAATATAAACGTATTCACACCGTGGTCGGTAGCAGCATCGATCCATTTCTCCATTACTTTAGGATCATTGTCCAACTCATATCCCCACAAAGGTACTTTCGGCTGATAATGTCCTTCAAAACGGGGATTCCCTTTTTTGATAATTTCCCACTCCCCGGTTCCCTCCGGCCATAACACTTCATGTCCCATCGGATCGTCGTGGCAGGAAGGCCAGATATAAGCAGCCACATAATACTCAGGAGCAATATTCGCACGAACCTCTTTTTCCCCATTTTTCTCGGCCTGTACATTCCAGCCGCACATCAATAAACACATGCACACAGAGCAAAACAATAACCAACTCGATTTGTTTTTCATAATATCACAATTTAATGATTAATTCCATCCTGGATTTTGTTTCAGATTAGGATTCAATGTTAATTCATCCTGCGGAATAGAATACAAATAATCCTGTTTATCTCTAAATTGATAGCCATCAGGCATTACTCCCTTATAATAGTCAATCAATCCATTTTCGTCTACCCTTGAACTGAAATTTGGATTTTGAGCCAAGTCAACGGGATATCCTTTCGGCCGTTTATTCTTAAAGAGCGCACTCGCCGCCCATCTCATATAATCTTCATCCCGTTGTCCCTCCAAAGCCATTTCCACTCTTCTTTCTCTTCGGATCTCATACAATTCATCCGTAATAGAATACCCGTAGTCCATCTTATTCTTATCCAGACTTTGTGCATTCACGGTAAAATCAGGCATTCCGGCACGTTGTCTCAATAAATTCAAAGCTTCGTATGCAACTGAATTATCCAATTCACATTTGGCTTCTGCATAATTGAGCAGGACTTCACCATAGCGCAACAGGATAAGTCCAGTTTCCGCTTGTGTTTCCCATGATTTTCCGGCAGCCGGGGAACTTGGGTTCGCAGTCTTTTTTACTTGGAAACCCGTCGGACACAATTGCAAGGCACCACCTTCGATGGTCGGTCCGTTAAAATAGGCATTCTCGCCTACGGACATCAAATCACCGGGAATCCAAATGGTCGATTTTAAGCGAGCGTCACAATCTTCTGCGATCTTCGTCAGAAATACATTTCCCTTATTCGCTGCCGCCGTGTTCAAATAGTCATACGGTTTACCGTTTTTACCTAAATAGGAGGAGACGAGTTCCCAAGTGATACCCTTCGAGTTACTGTTATAGGTGATAAATCCCTGAGTCGAATTGCCGGCTCCTTCCGCAGCATTGAAAGCACGATAGAGAAGCACTTCGTTTATATCCGACATATTATCGAAGCCAAATAGTTTGTAATAGTCTTCATCCGGATTTCCCGTACTATAAATGCCGACTTTATAATCCCCCTCCATCAATTCTTCTGCCGCTTCCACACAAATCTTAAAGTATTTGGCCGGATCAGCTCCGGTAGTTCCAAAGTCAGTATTTGCATGGTATTTTTGCCAGGAACCTTCAAACAAAGCGACACGGGTCTTAAAGGCCAATGCAGCCTCTTTATTAATCCGGTTATTCCCGACATCCTTTCTCAACTCAAGATGCGTAATAGCATTATCAAGGTCTGCCAATATCGAATCGGCTATCAACAAACGGGAATCCCTGGGACGCATCAACTCTTCGGTATCGTCCATTTCTATCACATGAGAATACCAAGGGACATCCCCGTATTTTTTCAGCAAATTAAAATAGAACCAAGCACGGAAGAAATAGGCTTCTCCCAAATACTGCTTATATGCGTCATATCCGCTTTGGCATTTTGTATAATGTTCAAAGAAGATATTTACATTGCGGATACTCGTCCATTCTCCAGTCCAGTTGCCGGTGGTTTTTGAACGAACACCATTCATGATTATACTCGGGCTGTCAATTATCATATCATCGCTATTTGTAGCCATCTCCGCAACCATTTGTGTCCATGGACAAAATGAAGGATAAAATTGCCGCGTATAATATTCTAATTCTGTCGAAGTGCTCCAATAATCATCCATCGTGATTTTATCCATCGGTTGCAAATCAATAAAATTCTCACACGAACATAGTAATGTCATAAATGAGACTGCTGTCAATATGAATCGTTTCATAATCTTTTCTCCTTAATAAATTAAACTTAATAAGTTACAGTCAAACCAATAGAATAGATTCTATCAGCACCATAGGTCAAGCGCCCCGAACCGGCAGTGCCGAAAAACTCACCTCCTGTAGGAAAACCCACCGGAGCAACCGGGTCTATCCCGTTCGGCAACTTCGAAAATGTCAATAAATTCTCACCTGAGAAATAGATCCGAAGCTTTTCCAAATGCATCTTTGAAGTAATACTACGAGGGAAACTATAGCCTAACTGAACATTCTGCAAACGTAAATAAGCCGCATTTTGCAGATAACGCGTATTCGCATGATTTTTATTTTTTGCTTCTTCTGTATTATTCAGATAAGGTCTGGGCCAATAAGCATCCGTATTTATATTGGTATCCCCTTCATACAATCCGCTATATTTAGAACCCGGCTGATCTCTAAAATAATCCAGATGTTCAGGAGTCAGACAAGACTCCCACCAACCGCCCATAAATCCCCAATATATATTGGATCCGCGGTAGAAATACATATCCTTTTTAGCAACGCCTCTCCAAAGCATAGAGAAATCAAAACCTTTATAAGACACGCCTCCGTTTATCGTATATTGATAATGAGGTTGATCATTACCGATAACCGATAAATCACCATGATTTCCAATCGTATTCGTTCCGTTATTGACCTTACCGTCATGATTTATATCTTCATATTTTAAATCTCCGGTATTCCAATTAGCAGCAATATGGGTCATATCGACTTTTGACAAATATGAATCCAGATCCTCTTGCGAGCGAAACAAATCATTCACGGTATATCCCCATATATCACCGACCTCCGCTCCTTCATACCAGGTAGACAATGTCCCTGTCGGATTAAAATATTTTGTGACAACAGATTTATAGTCATACAAACTTACACCGATATTATACGACAATCCATTTTCCAAAGCATGTTTCCAGTTCAAACTAATTTCCCAGCCGCGGGTTCGCAAAGTCGAATTATTCTCTTTAGGGACACTCGTACCCAATACACCTGGCATCGCCTGAGACGGTCCGACCATATCAATAGTCCGTCTTTCAAACCAATCTGCAGTAGCCGACAATCGATTATTCAAGAAAGACAAATCCATCCCGACATTGGTAGTAGTAGCCGTTTCCCATGTCAAATTTCTATTCACTAAATTAGGTCCAGAAGTATAGCCTACCGGCCTCGTTGAACCATAATTAAAGATCCAGTTCAATTTACCGGCTGATATCGGGATTAATTCCAAATCGCTATAAGGAGAAATATTCTGGTTTCCTAATTGTCCCCAAGAAGCTCGAACTTTCAGCGTATTGACATAAGGCTCGATATTTTTCCAAAACGATTCATTATATAAATTCCACCCGACAGAGAAAGACGGGAAGGTTCCCCACCTTTTTCCATTACGGAAAACATAAGACCCATCATAACGGACATTCGCTTCAAATAAATATTTCTCTTTATAATTATAATTCAATCTCGCAAAATAACTCTCCGTAGCATTATGAGCCAAAGCTTCTGACAGAAGAGCATCACCGGTTGCAGTCGGGAATGAAGGCACTTTTTCTGAAATTAAATCAGTTTTATAGCCTTGAACCCATGATTCATCTCCTCGTTCAAACTGCATACCCACTAAAATTGTAAAGTTATGTTCTTCATTGATATCAAAATCGTATGAAGTATAAATATTTGTCGTCCAATACTTTTTTATGTATTTCTTCCGAGTCAGATTATTCGGGATGCTTATGCCGTTTTCATATGGTTGATTATTTATATCATATGTATATATATACTTTTCCACTTCCGAAATTTCCTGGTTATACACATTATAAGCGAAATCCGCATTAATCTTCCAGCCTTTCAACGGACGAAGTTCCATCCGAAAATTATTCCAAAAATCAATGTCATCCTGTTTGTCTGTCCCTGCCGACATAGAAGGAATATGAGACTCAAACATATAATTGCCAAATCCATCATATAATGGTGTAATAGGATAATTGCGAGAGATATGACGATATAAGAAAGAATAGTCTCCCTCATTCGTCATATTCGGTTTTTCCCTGATCTTCTTTGCGAAACGTGTTTCATAGCCGAAATCCCACCAATCGGTAATAGCCACACTGATTTTTCCTAATGTGTTCATTCTTTTAAAGTAGTCCGTTCCGTAATTCAACACACTGCTGTCGTCCATATAACCGGCAGAGAAATAATATGAAACCTTATCCGTACCTCCATGCAAAGAGATATCATGCTTCTGATTCACGCTATTACCAAAATAGATATCCCACCAGTCCGTATTGGCATAATTCAGGTTGGCATTATTCCAAACATTTCCTTCCGGCATCGCTCCAAAGATCGTAGCCCCTTCCGGCCAATCGGGAATTGAATTTTTAATATATTCAAAATCTCCTTTTTGATAGGCTATAACACGATCGATAGTCTCGTTGCTAAACGGATGTCCTCCCATATTATCTCCCGCCTCATTCAAGATTCGGGTCCAAGTATAAGAATCCAAGCTTTTCGGCAGTTTCTGAGCAGTCTTTACAATCAAGTTGCCAGTATAAGAGACACTGACTTTCTCATTCTTTTTTCCTTTCTTCGTCGTAATCAGGATCACGCCGTAAGGAGCTCTTGCTCCGTAAATAGCGGAAGCGGCAGCATCTTTCAAGACTGAAACAGACTCGATATCTTCCGGATTCAAATTATTCAAGTCACCAGGAAAACCATCGATCACGACATAAGGCGATCCCCCATTCAACGATCCCATACCACGAATCGAGATATTCATGGTTGCTCCGGGTTCGAATCCATCTTGTGTACCTATATCAAAATTAAATCCGGGTGCAGCTCCCTGTAGCAATTGAGAAACAGTAGAAGCCTGACGATTTTCAAAATCTTCATTAGAAATCACATTTACGGCACCTGTCAGGTTCACCTTTTTCTGGGTTCCATAACCTACGACCACGACCTCATCCAGGCTTTTCGTATCTTCAATCAGATTTACATTCAACATATTCCTATCTTTTACGGGGACTTCACGCGTCATATATCCAATGAATGAAACCTGTAAAACATCCGTATTGGAAACTTCCAATGTAAAATTTCCATCCACATCCGTAACAGTGCCATTCGTCGTTCCTTTTACAACAACATTAGCACCTATCACCGGTTCGCCGCTCTGATCTTTCACAGTACCCTTCAACACTTTTCCTTTTTGCTGTGGAAGAGCCTCTTTCTTCATCAACAAGATATTATTCCCTTCCACTGCATATCCGATATCCGAGTTCTCAAAAATTCGGTTCAAGACATTAATAACGGAAATATCCGAAGCATTGAGAGAAATCCGTTGGCTCAAATCCACCTTTTCATTGCTGTACACGAAAAGATAATCGGTCTGGTCTTCTATCTGCCTGATAATTTCTTTCACAGACAACTTGTTTGCCACAATATTGACACGGGCTGTCTGGGAACTCACGTTTTCAGAAAAGACGACCGACACACATAATAACAAAAAGCTTAAGATTAACTTCATTATTCTACATGTATGTTTAAATTCACTTAATAACAGGGTATAGTCTGTCCCCGTACACTTTTTTTTCATAACTTTGTAGTATCAAAATGTTAGTACTCGATTTAATTACTGGTTATGTCAACAGGCTGACATTTTCACCGGATTATGCTGGAACCATAATCCGGTTTTCATTTTATCTATATTCCTTATTCCATAGGCAATTCATTTTATAGTTATCAGATTCAATTCATTATCTTTCACATAGGTAAATTTATGCTCTAACTGCAAAACTTTCAGCACTTGTTCAATTCCATCCTTTACGCGGAATTTACCGGAATAGCGTTCTTTCAAGAAAGGCAAATCCGCTACTTCTATTCTGATATCATAATATAAGCGCAATTTTTCGATTATCACATGTATCGGCTGGTTATTAAAGCTGAGGAGCCCTTCTTTCCACTTAAAATAGTCCATGCTACCGATCTGGTCCGAAACATATTTGCCATCTCTGTAAAGAACCTGCTCACCAGCCGTCATTCTATATTTCCTGGAAAGATCCGGTGAATTCAACTCGACACTCCCTCTCAATAATGCAATATTGAATTCCTCGATACCAGAATAAGCAGACACATTAAATTCCGTTCCCAGCACCGTCACGTTCATTGATTTAGTTCTGACAACAAAAGGATTATCTCCATTATGCCTAACATCAAAATAAGCCTCTCCATCCAATTCTACCTGCCGAATTCCTTCTTTAAAACTGCTCGGATAGACCAGTTTCGAGTTTGCATTCAGCCATACTTTCGTACTATCAGGCAAAATCAATTCTGCACGCTGCCCAGCTGGAACATATAGAGTCTGAAACGAAGGAAGAGATTCCATTTGATCATCTTTTTGCAACAAGAAATTTCCGCTGAACAAAATCAGTGCGATGGCTGCAACTTTTAGCAATTCTATTACGATACGGCGAAAGACGGTGCGAGCTACTTTTTCTTTCTTTCGTCCTTGTGTTGACTGATTAAGAATAGAAATATCATATAATTTATGCAAAGTCATAAATTCTTTTACATGCTTTTCATCTGCATCCAACCAGTCAACGACTGTTTCAACTTCCTCAGCCGTAATACTGCCCTCCACGTATTTTTGCAATAACTTCTTATCCATTTTTATTATCTCTTACTTAAAGAGACAACACATAAAGAAGAATCCCTAAGACAAAATTGCTTTTTCTTGAAATATTTTATCGCATAAACAGAAAATAGAAAATCGGGAGGTATTCTTTTAAGGCAATACGCAATAGCTTTAATGATTTTGTGATGTGATATTCTACGCTTTTAGTACTTAAAGAAAGTTCATGGGCTATTTCTTTCACGGATAAAGACTCATAACGACTCATCTCAAAAACACGCCGGGTTTGTTCCGGTAAAGATTGTAATGTCTTATCTACAATCTGAGTTATTTCCGAAGAGAAAATTTCTTCAGGGTCGCAGGCTTGCAAAGTTGTAATCCGGTAATTCAGATCACGGATCATCTTGAAAGAGATAGATTCTGTCGCGGATTCTTTTACAGTCTGATGTTTCAAATAGTTCAGCGCCCCATTCTTTAAAATCGCTAATAGCAATGACATCGGATGTTCTACCGTTTCTTTTTTAGTGGTTTCCCAAAAGCGGATCAGTGCTTCCGAAACAATGTCTTCAGCGACCATATCGTCTCTGACATACGATTTCACAAACAGAAACGACCGCTTGTAATAATTGGTATATATATCACTAAAACTAATGGTACTCATTTTTCTGACAGATCTCCAAAATGTTCTGTCTGCAAATGTACTCTTTTTAGCAAGAAAGCAAATTTAAATGGAAGATTTTATATAAAACAACTTTAAGACTGTATATAACTCCATATTCTAAATATCCAAACCAAATAGCCCATTGCAGCAATATGCCGAAATGGGCTATAAAACAACCTTATCGCCAGATTAAAGGACTACTTTTCTAAATTCTTTTTCCGAATAAGTGCTTCCAAAAAATAATAATCAGCATAAACGATCGGTACATCTATCTCCGTTCCTGCCGGTTTATGGCCGGTGCTTGAGCGCAATAAAAAGCCATGCATCTGATTCAAGGGAACCATATATGATTCCGTCAGATTTTCCAAAATGGTATCAGCCCATTTTTTATATTGTCCACCCTTATCTGAATAAGTCGACAATTCATATAAAGCGGATGCAGTTATCGTAGCAGCCGACACATCCCTGGGAGAGGCTGGGATCTCTGGGTCATTATAGTCCCAATAAGGGATTAGATCCGATGGAAGATTAGGGTGATTAAAGATAAAAGATGCGATTTGTTCTGCCTGATTCAAATATCTTCTGTCACCTGTTTCCCGATAACACATCGTATAGCCATATAATCCCCACGCTTGCCCACGCGCCCAGGCAGACTCATGAGCATATCCCTGATGGGTATGTTTGTTTCGGACATCACCGGTTATCGTATCGTAATCAATCACATGGTAAGAACTATAATCTTTCCTGAAATGATTCTTCATCGTATTATCGGCATGAGTAACCGCAATTTTGTAGAATGTAGAATCACCAGATGCTTTGGTTGCCCAAAACAGAAATTCAAGGTTCATCATATTATCTATAATAACCGGATATTGCCATTTGTCCCCATTATGGTCCCAAGAACGAATACAACCGACCGCCGGGTTAAAACGAGATGCCAAAGAGTTTGCCCCCTCCAGTAACACCTGCTTATATTTATCCGATTGTTCCATGCGGTATCCGTTGCCATAACTACAATAGAGCATAAAGCCCAAATCATGAGTGCCTCTATATGATTTTAAAGGCTCCAACAATTCAGTTTGAAACTCCGCCTTTTTTTTCCAAAAATCATCTTTTGTATATTCATACATATACCAAAGTTCACCAGGAAAAAAGCCGCTACACCAATCTCTGGCACGAACCAATCGCAAGGAGCCGTCAGACTGGATATTACGTGGGGATGGTAATTCTTCCGGCGTCTTACCCAAGGAATTCCGGACACTCTCTGTTTCTGTCAATGCATAGCGCAGTTGCTTGTCTGCAAAAGCAAAATCTTGACTGACCCAATCACCCGCTCTTTCCCCTGTACAGGAAAGAGCCATTAAACCTACACATATAAAAGAGAATACTTTTGTCATCTTCATAATACCGATTTATATGTAACATTTTTATTTTCTCCCGGTAAAAGGAATACTTTAATACTTTGCTTGGTTGATAAATCCAAATCCGTATCAAATCCGATAATTGAAATACCCGGATTCGGTGAATCATAGCTAAATTCAGATTGGGCAGGTGAGATATGCCAGCGAACTTTTTTAGGGCCTTCGACCTTTATATACAACTTCTTACCATTTTTTTCCAATAACATGACATTATCAGATATAATCTTAGCCGAAGCCGGAGTTACCATCGTCCACGTCATCATCGTAAAACGCTTGGTTGCCTCAATCAAATCTTCCACCACCACATACTCTTTATTAACTAAGGAAACAGCCCGTTTTGCACTTTTTACCTGATCTTTATAAACCGGAGTCAAATCAGAAATAACATACATATTATTTTCCTGATCCGAATAGCCGTCAATCTGTGCTTTACCTTTTACATCCTGGTATTTATGATTAAATGATAATGTGTTATGAGCAAAATTATTATAACGGTAAACATCCCAACGTTGAGAATTTTGACGCGAATTCCATAGATCAACGCCTCTCGTTTCCAATCTGTTGTACTCTTCTCCTCCCATATCCATTCCCCAAAGGACACCATCCGCTTCCAATAAAAAACTACCGACATCCATATGTCCGTGATTGACAGAAGGAGACCCCATTTTCACACCAACATAAACAGCAGACGAATCATTCCAGGAAGAACGCATAAAACAAACCGGATTATCCCCTTGTGCTTTCCATGATAGTCGAGCAGGTTTCTGTGGATTCGCCAATGAAGCAGAAGCGCCCCAAATCAACATGGCCGGAGCCAAACGATTTTTTTTGATACGCTTTTGTCCGTCTTTTTTATATAGCTGTACCTGGTTATACAATATAGAGGCATCTTTTGTCTTATCATAAAACCAAAACATAGTCGGTGCTAAAAAAGCATTTCCCCCATTGTCAGAATAGGCAAAGTTTTTCAGATTTGGGGTAACAGCATGTAAGATATATTCACCTGTCTTTAAGAAACCGGGCAACTCGCCTAATCCATAATCCGTTCCAAATGCCTTTTCTATAGCACTAAGAAACATGGCATTAAAAGATGTTCCATAATCCCAATAGCCAACACCTTCCGGATAAGCTCCGTCAGGGGCATAATGTCCCATAGGAATCGCAATTTTATCGATAGCCCGGTTTATAACAGTCCGGGATAGCTCCGGTTCTTTTTCCCATATAGCCAAAGCTCCATAAGTGACGCCGGCATGACAAACCTGGCTCCAATTGTGGACAGCATTGACAAACCAATTGTATCGTTCATCAAAAGAAGGTTTCAGACCTTTTTCGACAATAGCATTCTCTATTACCTTCTTTGTCTGTACCGACAATTGAGGATAAAGCCAATCATATCCGATAGCTAAAGCCATCGTCATTTCCCCCACATCTAAGAAATGGGAAGGATTCCAGTCAGAAAAAGAGGCTGCTTTCAACATCTCGCTCTCCGCCCGTTTCAGAAACTCATTCTTTCCAGTCATTCTATAGGCATAACTCAGAATGAAAATGCGGCGTAGATTTTCTCTCGATACACTTAATAAACGTCTACCTGTCTTTATCCGTTCATTCAAGGGCAGCTTTACGATTTCTCCAGCTTCGTCCACTAATGACAGATGAATATCTTTCCATACAGCATCTTTCATTATCACTTTTTTCAACGCTTTTTCTTCCCCCTTCTGTAGTAGAATTCGGGGATGCCCGGACAAGCGGGCAGAAGCATTCACAAACTCTTTCTGTGCAAATGATGCATTGTGGCAACAAAATAAGGCCACTAACCATACAAAAATACGTGCCTTCATCCTTCTTAAATTTAAGTTACTTATTATATATCACACTCTTTCCTGCATATTCATTTTGAGGCAGATCTACGGAAATCCGGGTTAAAGCCTGTTTTTCGTCCCATTCGGTTTGTATATTTTCTTGTGCTGAACCAACGATTTTCTGATTAACAGACAGATGGAGTTTCTTCATGAAATGGGTCGGATCAGAAACGCCCAATGCAAGTATTTCACCGGCATCATTATATTTCACCATCAACATTCCGGGAGAATCCATCTCCACCACGATTTTATCATGGATCCGAAGAGTACCACCTTTATAAAACACAGCATAAGCCATATTTAATCCATCATGCCGGACAGCCTGCAAATCAGGGCAATTTGCCAAAATAACAACTCCTTCCTCTTCTACCTGTTTCTCGATAGATAGCGGTTCGGCGGAAGGAATGACCATATAGGCATAGCCATCATTATCCGGATACCTGCCATGATCGACAGAAAGGGTGAATACATCTTGCCGAATAACGTCTGTAGGTGTAGTTGTCTGCCGGTTAGCAATCTTCCAGCTTCCTTCCGTACGCTGATTGGATAATATGACATTCTCTTTTTTGAGGAAATAATACCCCACTTTGTCATGAACCACCCATCGCACCTCTTTTCTCATACGAGATCCCTGTTCTTGCGGATGAATGCCATCAGCATCGCTTACGGTCACCTCCCCTTTCAAGAGACATTGATTGACGGTTGTCAGAACCTGGTTCTTCATCCGGCTTGATATGTTCGTTCCCAAACAAACGTATGTTTTATCGAAGAAGAACCATGCTTTCCTGGCCGCTAAACCTGTGTGCGGACTTTTGAAATCAAAACCAACCGCCCCATACCCTCCATCTGTAACAGCCCCGACATAATCGGTCAATCCCCATTTCTGAATTTCATTCTCACCCGGCATTTTATCCAATTGCACAATCGTTGCCCCTGGTATCTTCATCCAATCATAAACAGGTGTCAGTCTTTTATATTCATCTCCCCGGACAGAAAGATAATTTGTTCCGTCGCCTCTAAAATGATTCATCAATCCTTCTCCATTATACGGTTCTTCCATATTAGCATTGCGGGTAGAATACATTCTGACAGAAGTATAATAACCAGGACGTTGGAATACAAAATGATCTGTTCTCCAAAAGAATTTAGCAAAAGAAACTGGTCGACAGGAGGAGTCCCCTTTTCTTAAACAAATGATATTATCCAATTCCGCTTGCCTATAATTAGTCAGGTTTCTCAATTTTTCAGGATCGGAAGAGCTCCACACCCTTTCTTCACCCGGCCGGGTGATGTCCCGGTTCAAGATACCCGGATCTGAAATCCTTCCGTAAACCATCTGTTTGCAAATACCGTCTAAATAATAGTCAATCAATAACCGGACAGCTTGCTCCGAAAAGCGGAATTTCGTATCCGCCACATTCGAAGCCCACTCTATAAAAGCGCTGGCATAACCGGAGCCATAAGAAAGAGTGTTGTTAACCCAATCCGTACGGTGATGGAAGCTAAAATCATGTTGCATGCCTTTTTCGGTCGAGAATTTGATTTCCCCCTCTATAATTTTCATCAGCATGGCAACCTCTTGAGCATCTCTTTTAAAAAGAGCCGCTTTCGCTTGCAGACCTGCGATCTTTATACGATCACCGCTGGGACGTGCTCCCCAAGCATTGATATTTCCACGTTCCGCTATTTTCAACATCCGGTCCGATTCTTCCGGGGACAAATCCCGGTCGAGTATCAATAACATGCTCACCATCGTATTAGGCGTACCAATTTGGTTCCACCACCAATTCTCACAAATGAAATCATTTTCCAACCAGAAAGCCAATGCCTGATGAACGGCTTTTCTGACCTGTTTATTTCCTTTGTAGGGAGACCCTTTCTTTTTATAAGCGACGCTTAATGCCAACATATTGCTGAGATGCCGTTCGTGTTGGAAAGCCGTACGGGTGGTATCGACATAGTCTATCCCCGGCCAACTTCCCTCCGGCTGAAGCGTTTCCACCAACGTCTTGATCCGGCCGTCAGAAACCGGAGCGCCTAATAATTGCATGGCAAAACGTTTTCTGAGTTTTTCTATATCGGCATCTTTTTTGGCCACA
>ERZ834769.2474-NODE-2474-length-13747-cov-3.304119_pt1 | contig 13747 bp, 10 predicted proteins | sample MGYA00519690_ERZ834769 | MGnify/ENA primary metagenome ERZ834769 (study PRJEB31850, sample SAMEA3708760) | human gut metagenome | biome: human gut; feature: human-associated habitat; material: faeces | place: China | collected 2014 ... | reverse complement strand
TTGTATTTAAAGGGGTTAAAAACCCACAGAGGAACCGGCAAAGCCGGAACAATCACCTATCCGTCTGCTGAAGCAGACGGCAAAAGAGAATCTGCGGCACGAGGCTTGCCTCACTTGATGCGGGATCGCAAAGAAGCAGGCGGTATCAGCAATCCTTTAAAGAGCCGTTGACAACCTTCAAACAACCACTCCGACTACAAATTCATAACAAAGAAAAGATAAAGGACTTTGCGAAGAATGGCAAGGGCGGCGGTCAGGTGGTTTTCCACCGTCCGCTTACTGATATCGAGGCGCATGGCGATTTCGTCATTAGACAAACCTTCCTCGCGGCTCATCCGGTAAATTTTGCTTCGCTGGGGAGACATTCGATCGACCGTACGGTTGATGATCGATTGCAATTCGCGGACAAACAAGGCTTCTTCTTCTGATTCGGCAGGGGAGGCTTCCTGCAGGTATTCGCTCGTATATTTTTCCGATACGATGAGACGGTCGAAGTAGTCGTACACGGTAAAACGCGCCATCTGGAAAAGGTAGGAGGAAAAAGAACGGACATTCTTCAGTTTTTCGCGGTCTTTCCACAACGAGAGAAACAAATCCTGGGCCATATCACGGCTGACTTCCTTATCGTGCGTCAGCCCGATAAGGAAATTTACCAACCGGGGCTGGTAATAGAAAAACAGGCACTCGAAAGCGTCTATGTTTCCAGCGGCGATCTCCTTTAACTTATTTTGCTCCTCTGGTAATTCCATAATAAATGCGAAGTAGCGAAAAATATCAGAATAATCAAAATAAAAGTTTGCAACTCAGTTGCATTAATTTTGTTGTACTTTTACCGTGTCGAGAAAAAAGAGTAAAGTCATGTCAACAAAACAATGCGAAGAGAAACTCAAAGATAAAGGCGTACGCCCGACAGCCGCCCGGATTCTTATATTGCAGAAATTGTCGGAGCAAACATATCCCATTTCCTTGCTCGAATTGGAGGCGCAACTGGAGACATTGGACAAGTCGACCATTTCACGCTCCCTGGCGATCCTGTTGGAGCATCACGCCGTCCACGCTTTCGAGGATGGAAGCGGGTCGATGAAATACGAAATCTGCCGGAGCGACACGGAGACCTGCTTTGTCGAAAACAGGCATATCCATTTTTATTGTGAAGTTTGCCACAAGACCTATTGTATGGATCATATAAAAATCCCGGTCGTACAATTGCCCGAAGGCTTTATCATGGATACGATCAACTATACGGTCAAAGGGATTTGCCCGGCATGCAAGTCCCCTGATCTGTAAAACGCAACCGGGTTGCAAAAGTATCTTCGGATCTTTGCATCGGAATAATAAAAACAGATTGAATCATGGAAGCAAAAACAACTTGCCACTCAGGATGCGGATGCAGCTGCGGGCACAATAAGGAAGAAGAACGTCCGAATGTGGCATTGCCGGTCTTGTCTTTCATCCTGCTCGTTGCGGGACTTATCTTAGACCATACCGGACAAGGCTGGTTCTCGCCGGCGGTAAAGCTCGTCTGGTATCTGGCGGCTTTCCTCCCTGTAGGGCTACCTGTCATGCGGGAGGCTTATTGCGAAGCCCGTCAAAAAGATTTTTTCACCGAGTTTACATTGATGTCGGTCGCTTCGATCGGAGCTTTCAGCATCGGCGAATATCCGGAAGCCGTGGCCGTCATGCTTTTCTATACGGTTGGGGAAATGCTGCAAAACAGGGCTGTCGAACGTGCTTCACAAAATATCAGCCGCCTGCTCGATGTCCGTCCCGAACGCACAGATGTATTCCGTGAAGGGAAATACATCAATGTCTCTCCCAAAGAGGTGCAGGCAGGCGAAGGGATCGAGGTAAAGCCGGGCGGACGCATACCGCTCGACGGGATTTTGCAGGAATCCGAAGCGTCGTTCGACACATCCGCCCTGACAGGCGAAAGCATGCCCCGCACGCTCCGGAAAGGGGATGAAGTCCTGGCGGGAATGATCGTACTGGGACAAGCCGTCTGCATAGAGGTGAACCGCCCGTATGAGCAAAGCGCATTAGCCCGCATTTTAGCGTTGGTGAAAGATGCGGCCGAGCGTAAAGCACCCGCCGAGCTGTTCATCCGCCGGTTCGCACGGTTCTACACGCCTGCCGTGATCGTGTTGGCTCTGCTGATCGTAACGGTTCCGGCGCTTGCCGGACTGATGATGCCGTCTTTCCAATACGTCTTTCATGACTGGTTGTACCGGGGATTGGTCTTTTTAGTTATCTCCTGCCCGTGCGCTTTGGTGATCAGCGTGCCGTTGGGCTATTTCGGAGGTATCGGGGCGGCCTCACGCGCCGGCATCTTGTTCAAGGGTGGCAATTATCTGGATGCCATCACCCGGATAAATACCGTTGCATTCGACAAAACAGGTACATTGACCACCGGACGTTTTGATGTGACGGATCTGCAGGCGCACGGGATTCCCGGACCGGAACTATTGGCCTTGCTTTTATCCGTCGAACAGAAAAGCACCCACCCGATTGCGCAGGCGATCGTCCGCTACGCCAAGAAACAGAATATCTCTGCGGCTAATATCTCGGAGATGCATGAACTGGCCGGACACGGAGTGGAGGCTGTCATCGGTGGACAGGAAGTGCTTGTCGGGAATATCCGGTTGATGAAAGAGCGCGGGATTTCCATTCCTGAAGAGTTGTCCGACAAGGTGGCGACCGTAGTTATCTGCGCCATCGGCAAAAAATATGCCGGCCATCTGCTATTGTCCGATACGTTGAAAGACGATGCCGTGGAGGCAATTGCCAAACTGAGGAAGTTAGGGGTGACGGATATCCGTTTATTGTCGGGTGACAAAAAAGAGATTGTCGAGTCTTTTGCCAAACGTTTAGGAATCGACCGGGCATACGGGAACCTGTTGCCGGAGGATAAGGCGGCGCATATCCGGGAAATGGTTGAAGAGCCGGGCAAATCCGTGGCTTTTGTCGGAGACGGAATGAATGATGCTCCGGTATTGGCCCTGAGCCATGTAGGGATTGCGATGGGCGGACTCGGTTCGGACGCGGCGATCGAGAGTGCCGACGTCGTTATCCAGAACGACCAGCCGTCCAAAGTGGCGACCGCTATCGCCATCGGTCGCAAGACACGTACGATTGTCCGTCAGAATATCATAGGGGCACTTGGCGTAAAGGGGATTGTGCTGTTGGCGGGCGCATTGGGATATGTCACGCTGTGGGGTGCGGTCTTCGCAGATGTCGGTGTCGCTCTGCTGGCGGTCTTCAACTCGGTCCGCATATTGAACAGGAAGACTTGAAATTGCCGGGGGATTAATCCCCTGGCAATAGAGAGGTTTTCTTTCCTTTCAGAAAAGGTTTTCCATTTTCCCAGACCACCTCTTCCTGTGTGATATACCAAGTTTTTCCGTTATCGTTGTTTCCCTGGTAGAACAGGTAGGTTCGTCCGTCCGAATCGGTAAAGATATGCGGATGGCCGGATTCGCTGGAATTCCATTCGCCGGGTTTGCCGTTCCTGAGGAAAGGTTCTTCCGAAAGGCGTTTCCAGACAATGCCGTCTTCGCTTTCCGCCACTCCGATCTGTTGGGGGGCATTGTTGTAGGCTCCGGCATAAAACATATAGAGTTTGTCACCTTTCTTTGCGATCGAAGCCCCTTCGATACATTTCCCTTCCCACGGATATACGGGATACAGGATAGAAAAATCCGTTGCCTGTACCCAGTCTTCCCGGTTGAAACTGGTGTTGCCCGGAGCAACGGCTACTCCCTGCATCTGGATGTCGTAGTTTTTATCGCGGGTTGCAAAATAGAGGAAATAGCGTCCTTTGAACTCGCACACTTCCGCATCTATGGCACGCCCGCAAGTCCAATCCCCCGCCGGGTGGAAAATCGGATTCGTAGGATTCCTTCTGAAATGAATGCCGTCGTCCGATACGGCATGGCAGATGGCATCTTTCTTCCCATTCCCATATGTCTGATAAAACAAATGCACCTTTCCATCCTTCACCAACGCACCGGGCGCACAAAGCCCTTTCTTCTCATAATCAGCCCCGGAAGCAGGCGTGATCTCCCCCACCTTCGTCCAGTTCACCAAATCCTTACTCTCCGCAATCCCAATATTCCACCCGGAATCAGGATCCCCCTTCATCGGCGGAATAGAATGATACATCAAATAGCGCCCCTTAAAATTAACCACATGCGGATCTTTCGAATAAGGAACCCCGACACGGGAGGTATCGCCGTATAGCATGGGGGGACGTTGTTGAGCGCTTGCACACAAAGAGAGGAGCAGGCTGAGAATTGTTAGCAGAAGTGTTTTCATTATTACTTTATTATTCATTAATCCAATATACAAAGATAAAAACAAATTCAAGGAGAGACAAAAACTCATCTCTCCCTAAACCATATATAGAATCAAAAGTCTCAACTATTAGTTACCATAACCCGGATTCTGTGTAAACTCTTCCGGATTTGAAACATTAGTAAGTTGATCACGAGGAATTGGGCGTAGGACGTGGAACTCCTCAAATTTTCCAGTAGTTGAAGAACTCATATTCGGATCATTCATACGTTCCATTAATTTGCCTGTACGTTTCAAATCATACCAACGATGCATTTCTCCCATCAGTTCACGTCCACGCTCATCCAAAATAAAATCAATCGAAACATCCGACGATTTTATCTCCATATCTGTTTCATGGCCGGGAACAGCAGCTCTATGACGAACTACATTAATATACTCGACAGCTTTCTGTGTATTGTTCAATAAAAATGCAGCCTCAGCAGCCAACAAGTAAGTATCTGCCAAGCGGAAAACAAACACATCTCGTGAACCTGCTGTCCAATTGACTTCCGGCCGTAACGGATCTAAGTGTTTTACCAGATAAGCATACATTTTATAACTTGTGAAACGGGTGTTTGAAGGCCACTTAGCATTGGGATTCGTTTCAGACTGGACATCTGTCGCCGGATCAATTTGTTCACGCATATATTCAGGTAAGAAAACAAGAACCGGCCAAACTTCCTTGATTTGCTCCGGTGTCCAAGGTTCTCTCGGATCGATCATCGCTAATTCACCTTTTTTCCAAACTTTTTCTTCTATCTGCTTGCTATAAGGGCTGAATATTTTTTCAGTCACAGACTCTTCCGTCACATTCCATCTGGAAATAAAGCAATCATCCCAACGTTTATCTATCGTTTCATCAAACAAATTAATAGCGAAATCTGTCGAACGCTCTCTACTCCAAGGACGACCATATTCTATCACACGCAATACTGCCGGATGTTCTTCTGAATAAGCAGAACAAAAAAACATATGAGCCGTATTCCCATTTCCATTCAATTCTGCATTTTGTGTATACAACACCGGGAAAATAACTTCTGAATTATGTTTATTATTAATATCCCAAAGTTCTGCATGCGACTGAACCAATGAATATTGCCCAGAATTAATCACTGTTTCTGCATACTGTAACGCATTTTCAATATCACGATTATCCCGTTTCACTGTCAATAAAACTCTTGACAGGTGATGCATCGCTGCATATTTTGTTACTCGACCATATTCTGAAACAGAATAAGATTCCGGCAAATTCTGCATTGCATACTCCAAATCAGAAATAATTTGCGTCCACACTTCATCAGCCTTTGTTTTGTATACAGCTGTTTCGACAGAATTCGTAGGTTTTAAAGACATTGGAATATCTCCAAATTGCTGAACCAAATGATAAAAATAATGAGCTCTGATAAATAATGCCTCCGCCAAATATTGAACACGCAAACTTTCGTCTAATCCTTCAATTTCATCATTTTCCAGACTATAAATAACAGTGTTGCATTGATTTATTGACTTATAAGAATTATACCAAAAACTTCTTACATCATTATTGGTTGCATCTATTGTCCAATTTCTCCATTGTTCACTACCATTATAAGCGATCCATAAATCAGACGGACCCTCACACATATAAATCAGATATTCCTGTATATACATGTTTCTTAAGGTAGAATACAATCCATTCACACCATTAGTAATTCCCTCTTTAGTGGTATAGAAATTACCGACAGTCACTTTGTTATAAGCTGTTTCTTCCAAGAAGTCGCAAGACACTAAGCAGAATAAAGACAGCAAACCTATTAATGTTTTATTTAGTATTTTCATATCTCGTTATCAATTAGACTATTTAGAAAGTTGCATTTACTCCAAACACGAATGATGTCAACGGGCGATGGTCCGTATAAGCATTACAGTTTTCCGGATCCAGTCCTACATAATCACTTTTTGTCCAAGTATATGGATTTTCAACCATAAAATACATCCTGAACTTTTCGCTATAGAACTTCTTGGAGATTTCTTTCGGCAATGTATAGCCCAAGTTAATGTTCTTCAAACGAATGAAAGAGAGATCTCTATAGGCATAATCACTCGATTTCAACAACTCCTGTGGATTAGTTATGACAGGTTTAGGACAAGCATTCGACGGATTATCAGGCGTCCAAAAATCCACATTCAAATGATTATAACGAGTAGAACCCACTTCATCTGTCAAGACAGCCAATACCTGACCATATTTCTGACGTGTATAGAAATAAACATTCAGATCGAAGTTTTTATAATACAATCCGGTAGATAAACCTGCCGTCCACTTCGGTATTTTATTGAATGTGTGCAAATCGCCTTCATCATACACACCATTATTGTTAACATCTTCTATTTTAGGATTTCCCGGTTCACGTCCATACCGTGCGGCCTCTTCCTCTTCTCCTTTTTGCCAAACGCCGATATATTTATACAAGCGCTCAATATACAATGGTTCTCCAATGAACCATTTATTACCCGGACTATCCTCTTTGCCGTTAAACAATTCGACAATTTCATTCTTGTTATAACCAAAGGTCAAATCTACTGTCCATCTGAAATCCTTCGTTACTACAGGAACTGTATTCAACGCGATTTCCACACCTGAGTTACGAGTTTTACCTACATTCTGCCAAGTAAATTCATATCCGGTAGTAATCGGTAAATTACGTTTCATCAACAAATCATCCGTATTACGGACATATCCATCAATAGAACCGTTGATACGATTATTCAAGAAACCGAAATCAACACCAACGTTGTATTCTTCCGTTCGTTCCCATCCCAATTGGTTATTAGCCAATTCAGTAGGAAGATATCCCATAGCCGATTGTTCGGTTGTACCAAAATAATAGACATATTTGCCTAAAGCTCCTTGCGTTGCATATTCCGATATGGCTGTATTGCCTGAATTACCCCAACTTAAACGGAGTTTCAAATTTGAAAGCCAATCAACATCTCTCAAAAATGCCTCATCATTCATACGCCAAGCTAATGCCACGGAGGGGAAGAAGTCCCATTTATTACCTTTAGCCAAACGGGAAGAGCCATCGTAACGTCCCGTCAACGTCAATAAATACCGGTCCTTAAACGAATAATTGATTCTCCCCATGAATGACAACAACGCCCATTTCCGTACAGAAGATAAACGAGTAAAGACATCCGGCGCTTCATTTACATTAAACGAAGAACCAAAGTAAGGCATGCCTTGACCTGTCAATCCAACCAATTCCGATTTATCAGTTTGCATATCATGCACAAGCGAAGCGTCCAAACTATGCTCATTCCATGTTTTTTTATAATTCAACATATTTGTGAATGTAATCTGCTGTTCATTCGTTTTTTTGTATTCAGCAGACGGATCGGCCAACTGGCGAGCTTGTGAAGTCGAACTCCTGTAAATTCCATTCTCGATTGCTGATAAGCCATACGTCAAACTGGTACGGAATTTCAACCCCGTAACAATTTCCCAATCAGCAAACAAATTCAATAAAATACGAGTTCTCTTCTCCTTATTGTCTACATTGTTTTTATCAACATCAAACAACGGGTTAGAATGCAATACTGTCTGATACCAACCACTATTGTAGAAGCGCAAATCACCATTTTCGTCATACACCTCCGTTAAAGGATCCAGTACAGTACCATATTTCCAAACACTATTATCACCATTATTACGAGTTGTCAATGCTAAAAGAGAAGAATAGCCGACCTTCAAGTTCTTTGCTAATTCCATATCCCCGTTAATACGGGCAGAGAAACGTTCATATCCCATATTATCAATAATACTTTGGTCTTTATTATAACCTAACACTAACATGTTACGGTTACGGCCATTCGACTGGTTGATACTGACATTATGATCCGTTTTATAGCCCGTACCACTAAACATCAAATCTTGCCAATCTACAAATTGTCCGGAGTTCAAGGCTTTCAATTGAATATCATCAAATATTTCCTTATCTGTCTTCCCGTAATTAGCCATTCTTTTCCAGTCTGCATATTTTTCACCACTCATCATATCATAATTCTTGAATGACTTGGACACGCCGACATATCCGTCGTAACTAACAGACAGTTTAGCCTCCCTACGGGCACGTTTTGTCGTAATGATAACAACACCATTTGCTCCTCGAGAACCATAAATAGCAGTGGATGAAGCATCTTTCAAAACATCAATCGATTCGATTTCTGCCGGATTGATCTCATCGATCTTTCCTCCGAACGGAGCATCATCCACTACTATCAATGGATCATTGCCCGCATTGATCGAATTATATCCACGGATCACAATAGTAGAAGATGCTCCGGGAGAGTTTCCCATCGTAATATCCGCACCTGCAATTTTACCTTGCAATGCTTGCATAGGATCTTTCATCACAGCCTGATTCTGAATCGATGAAGATGAAATCTGTGAAACAGATCCTGTCAGGTCACGTTTTTTAACAGAACCATAACCAACCACAACCACTTCATCCAAAGCTTGCGTATCTTCTTTCAATTGGATGTTCAGAGTAGTTTTGCCTTTGCTAACCGCAACATCTTTGTTCAGATATCCGATATACGTTATGCTTAGCTGGGAGCCTTCGGATATTGACAATGAGAAATTTCCATCCATATCCGTAATCGTGCCATTAGATGTTCCTTTTTCGACAACATTCGCACCAGCCACCGGTTCTCCATTTTCATCTTTTACGATGCCTTTTACTATGATTTGCTTTTGTTGGGTGACAGATGGTTCTGCGGCTTCTTTCTTGGAAATCACGATCATCTTGCCCTGGACGGAATAAGACAATCCGTTATCCAATATGGCAGATAGCACTTCTTCCAAGGATGCATCATTAAAATCCCGCGTAATCTGTTTCTTCTCATTTACTTCATCCTTTTTGTAAATGATGGAATACTGTAGTTCTTTCTCTACTTCCGCCAAGACTGTTTTTAAAGGAACATTTTTAAATTGTCGGGTGATCCGCTGTGCATTCATGGAGGTAGCTCCAGAAAGCATCAAGGCAAGGATTAACGCCCTTCCTACATGTTTTCTATACATAAACCAATAAATTAAAGAATTAGATTTAATAATATATTAACAATTGCGCTATTGTTTTCGAATATAAATATCCCGGCCCCGCCGTTCATAACGGATCGGAATAATCTCGGATAGAGCTTGAAAGACATCTCCGACCGTCTCTTCATTCCGAAGTGATACGCGGAAAGCCATATCTTTTTCCAAGTCGTCTCCCAAATGAATCTGAACGTCATATTTACGGGATAGACGGACTGCTAACTCCTTGAGAGTGATTTTATCATATTCAACTCTCCCTTCTGTCCAGGATTTATATTGAGATGCCTGGACCTTCTGCCGGGAAAAACTTCCGTTTTGTTTGTCAAGACTAAGCAATTCTCCCGGTGCAACCGGAATATGTCTTCCTTTATACAAAATATCGATAGAGCCTTCCAATAATGTCGTTTTGGCAGAAATATCTTCGGGGTAAGAAGACACATTGAATTTCGTTCCTTTCACCAATACACTGTACTGGTCCGTTTTAACCATAAAAGGAGTGCCATCCGACTGTTTGGTAACTTCGAAATAAGCTTCGCCGGTTAAAAAGACTTCCCTGTTTTTAGAATTGAAATTACCGGCATACCGCAAGGAAGAACCGGCATTCAACCATACGACCGTTCCATCCGCCAGTATCAGTTTACTTTTTTCTCCATAGCCCGTTTCTAAAGCAAACAGGTTATTGGCGGCCTCCGTACTCCGGTAAAGATGGAAACCATATGTACCGCCTAACACTAACAGGCAGGCAATTGCAGCAACGGCGATAAATCGCTGCAATTGCCTGTGTTTAATACTAAACACACCATTCAACGATTGACGCACCTGCATCCGGCGTTGCAACTGTTTCCATTCATTTGAAACTTCAGGAATCAGTTTATAGGAAAGCATCCATTCTTCCTCCCATTGGCGGAACATTCTCTTATTAGAAGGTGCATCATGCACAAACCGGAAAAGAATCTCTTCTTCGGAGGGGGTAATGCGTCCTTCAAAATAACGGATTGCCAACTGGTGATTATCGATCTCCTGCTCTTTCATAACTTTCGCTTTCTATATGATGTAACAACTCAAACGAATTTTACCCAACCCCCTTCCTGAAAAAAAATTATTCACAACAAAAGAAACGGGACCTCGTTCATTCGGAAAGCAGCCAAGCCAATACCGCGATATAGACATCCAACGGATATTTGTCTTTAAAATGTGCGGAAAAACGCGCTAAGGCTTTGGCTATATGTTTTTCCACCGCAGTAGTCGATATTTGGAGAGCGTCTGCGATCTCCCGGTTTTTCATTTTCTTAAAACGGCTCATTTCAAATACTTCGCGGCAACGAGAAGGCAAATCATTCATAACAAGGTCGATCTGTTGTTGAAGTTCCTTATACAGGAGGGAATATTCCGGACTCAGGTTAAAATCCCAATAATAAAGTTCTTCACGCCCGGCAACCTCGTCCAAATGCTCCAAACTATGCTGTTCCACCAATTGCAGATGTTTCAAATAGTTCAGACAAGCATTCCTCACCATTGCGAAAAGAAGGGATGAAATGGAAACAGCTTCTATCAAATCACGTTTTTCCCAGAATCTCAAAAAGCTTTCCTGTATGATATCCCGGACCGCCTCTTCATCTGTCACGAAACGAGCTGCATATCCCCTCAACCGGGGATAATAGTTATTGAACAGAAATTCGAATGCTTCGCCGTTTCCGTTCTTTATCTCCTGAAGGAGAGTCTTCTCGTCTGTGAAGTTCTTCATAATGATTATCTATTCTATGAATGATGTTTCATCTCCTTATCCTTGCAATTATAGAACCCCTCTATATAGATATTCAGGTCCTTGTCTATCTCGATGACGGCAAAGCTGTTGTTTTCGGGAAGGCTTCCTTCTATCATCCCTTTCATTGTAAAGTAATGGATGCCATGCCGGAAGCTGTAGTTCCCGGCGTGATGGTGTCCTTGGATAACGGCTACGACCTTGCCGCTTTGCTCAAGTATCGAAACGATCTCTTCTGCATTGCCGATACAAAGTTCTTTGTCGATTCCGGAGAAAGTATCCAACAATTCGTGGATAAAGATCACGACCGGCAAATCGTCTTTCTTCAGTTCCTGCTGTAGCCACTCCTTCTGGCTGGACGGTATAAACGCTTTGGTCCAATCGAAATCGCCGGAATCATAATCGGAGCCATCCTCGTTGCAATTGCCGTCCAGCACGATAAACTTAATCTGGTTCCGCACGAAAGAATAATAAGGCTTTCCTTTGGCACTCCCGTAATTGGCCGTATGCGCGAGGAATTCGGGCTTCGAGATGCTATCCATATCGTGATTGCCCAACACATGATAGACAGGGCCTTCGAAGGTCCGGAACTTTGCTTCTATTTCATCTAAAAACGATAAAGTCTGCTTTCTTTCAGGAATATCTCCCATATCTTTCAAGTCTCCAAGCTCAATCATAAAATCCAATTTCCGCTTATTAAAAACGTCAATCGCTTCCGATAACTTCGTGATGGATTGTTCATAATAGCGTGTGCCGTGCACATTTCGATGTGCAAAATGTATATCCGTTACCAAACCGAAACGCAGCCTCTTTTCATTTTCCCGTGCCAACAAGCCCGGACAGGATAAAAGCAATGCTCCTGCGCATGATTTCTTAAAAAATAATCGTCTATTCATCGTCTATTCATGGTTTATCAGATTGATCAGGGCAAATGTAAACAATATTCCCGGAGAATTAGATAAAACTGTTTACCTTTGCCTCATCAAATATGAATCTGCTATATGAAACTAAAAGTAATTATCTTGCTGATCAGTCTGTTATCCGGCTCTCTCGAAGCCCAGGAAATTCATTACAATGCTTTCTCGCACAACGATTACGAACGGCCCCGCCCGTTATTCGACGCCCTCTCGTTCCGCTTCAATTGCGTCGAAGCGGATCTATGGCTGATCGATGGAGAATTGTATGTCTCCCACGATTCGGTCGCCCCTGACCCGGATATCACATTCGAGAAACTATACCTCCTGCCATTAGTCGAACGGATCAAAAACAATAACGGCAAAGTATATCCGGGCAGCGACCGCCCGTTTTACCTGATGGTCGATTGCAAGACAGACGGCGAAGCGATGTACCCCGTCCTGAAAAAGAAACTGGAGCCGTATGAATCTCTTTTCTGCCATGAGAAAGACGGGGAGCTTCAAGAAAGCGCCATCCTGTTCTACCTGTCGGGCAGAAGCCCCCGCAAGGCCATTACCACCGAAACCAACCGTTTTATCTTCCTTGACGGCACGATAGAAGACTTGGGAAAAGGCATTCCAGCCGTCCTGATGCCTGTCGTCAGCGATAATTATTCCAAATACATCGGTTGGAAAGGCCAGGGAGAGATACCCGCCGAAAAGCTCGAAAAGATGCGCGGATATATCCGGCAGACCCATGCGGAAGGCAAGCAGTTCCGCTGGTGGGGCGCCCCGGACACACCGCTGTTCAAGAAATTCTTTATCCAAGAGGGAGTGGATTTGATCGGAACCGACGACCTGAAAACCTATTTTTTAATTTCTAATCCTTAATATAACACCTATGAGCGAAGAAAAGCAAAAAAGACATCCGAAAGCTGGTCATCCAGAGCATCATCACAATTCTGACCGCCATCGGGACTTCACTGGGAGTAACTTCCTGCATATAGTCTTTCCGCGTAAGGTCGGTTCGCTGACCACCCTTACTATCCTCGGATTTTTGTTATTCTCAATCTGTATATATGGGCAAAAGCCCGTATATACAGGACTAAATGCCGAAAAACGTCTTTCTTACAAGCTAACGCCTGAATGGAAAAAGCATAAAAAATATCAGGCGCGGGGATGGACGACATTTGGCGTTGGAAGTGCTATGGTGATCAGTGGTTTTATGGGGTATGCCATAGATAATATGGAAGGTCCAACCACTCGGTATCGCTTTATGATATTGGGATTTACGGGCGTCGCCGTAACCGCTGCAAGCATCCCTCTTTTCATTTTCTCGGTCAAGAATAAAAAGAAAGCAAAGACGAACGGTCGTGCGTCTCTGCTCTACTTGGGGAATAGCGCACTGGCCATCCCCTCGCAAAATGGTTCGGGGATGGCGTATGCAAATGGAATGTCGGTCGGTATCTATTTTTAGCGTCAGAAGCGTGTGACGTGACAATATAACAATATGACAATATTAATTCCATGCCTGATCCCTTTGTTTTTTTATTGATTAGGTGTTCCATCATAAGAATATCCTCTAAATCCCCCCTGGTTGTTTTATTTAATCAGGGTTCACACTGCTTTGGAAACTCTGTAGATCAGCATGTTGCTGTGAACCCTGTGAATGCAAGATAAAAA
>ERZ834769.2473-NODE-2473-length-13750-cov-3.001314_pt1 | contig 13750 bp, 24 predicted proteins | sample MGYA00519690_ERZ834769 | MGnify/ENA primary metagenome ERZ834769 (study PRJEB31850, sample SAMEA3708760) | human gut metagenome | biome: human gut; feature: human-associated habitat; material: faeces | place: China | collected 2014 ... | reverse complement strand
AAGTTTTTATTTAGATTTTCGCAAATATTCTTGCGTATTTCACAAGTTTATTCCATATTTGCACCTGTAAAGATTAATAGTAGTTGCGAAAATATAAAGTACAGAACATATATAATAATGTAAGGAGGCAAAAATGGAAAAATTAAACCTACAAGGTCATGAGACAGGCGCTCGTTCGTTCAGGGAGATATACTTCTCTATGGATAACACACCGCCCAAGAAGGCTTTCATCCAAAAGATAGCTACCGCTACCAAACGATCTGAATCAGCCGTCAGATGTTGGGTAGCGGGAGTTTACCAACCGGATGCATTAGCCCAAGAAGTGATAGAAAGAGAACTTGGCATTCCTGCCAGTGAGTTATTCCCAAAGGAAGATAAGGTATGCGCGCAATAGAATTCTATACCACTCCAGAGGGCGAAATTACAATCCGTGAGCAGGGTATGCCGGAGCGCCAGCTAAAGGAATCAGATATTGACTTCATCCAAGATTTCCTGGAAGTGCTGGAAGAGTTCTATCCGGAAGCTTATGTGGCACTTCGCAAGTACTACGCCCGTTACGACGGGAATAAATGCTATCGCGATTTCTTAGCGGTCAGGAGGTTTATCAAATGTAATTTCGGATTGTATGACAACATGATCGATATCGATGAGAACTGGAACTTCAAGTTTGAATTTGTCGGTTGTCCTCTGCGTGGGGAATGTGATGGCTTCAAGAAAATCTGTGAACCGAAGTTCAACAGCACACTTTCAGACAGTCAACTTAGGGTGATGGAGCTTTGCTACTATGGCAAAAAAGACGAAGAGATTGCGGAAGCGCTTTTCATATCGTCGCACACCGTAAAGAACCATCGGAAGAACGTCTTCCGGAAACTCTCGATACACTCCACGGCGGAGTTCATACGATATGCGAACGAAAAGAATCTTTTTAAAAGCGAATGACTATGCCAACCGAAAACACCTATCAAAGCATACCTTCTTTACGGAAGATCGAGATTGAGTACCTCGCCCTGCAAATCTCAAAGATACAAGCAGGAATCCGGGAATTCATCGGGCAAAAAGAAGCTCGTGTACGTTTTGGTAGGCAGAATGTGGAACGGTGGGTGAAAGAAGGAAGATTACAGCGTTACAAACGACCGGGCAAAATCGAATACAGGTTGGAAGACTTGTATAAATGCGCTCTGGATCCATACGATTACTAAATGAATTATTAACACGGCAAGGCACTCCAGGTAAAGGGTTATCGGAGGATGTTTACAATATAAATCCAACTCGCTATTTCAAAGACAAGTAAACGGCTTTTGCCAATTAATCATTGATGTATGAAAACAAATTACTGGAAACTCGTCCAAATGACGAGGTGGGGATTCTACATCCTGTTTGGAACGCTTGCCATACTTGGTACTATCGCTATTTGCTTGGGCTATTTCCAGCATATAGTTACGGCATCTGGTTGCGTGGCAATGGTTTACACGATAAAGAGACATTGGTAATTAATTTTTTAACAATAGAATCATGTCAAATCAAATTCAAATCAAAGTAGCTGAACTGAATCAGCTGAACCCACTCATGATAGCGGACGATAGCCGGGTTGAACAGAAGTTCATACTCATGTACAATGCGATCTGGGGAACCGATCAGGGAACACAGATTTATAAAAAGGAAAATTTCAACTTTCGGAAAATCTTACAGGATAAACCGGAGTTGCAAAGATGTTCCCCGTTGTCCTTGTATGGCTGTTTTCTGGATATTGCCGTAAACGGTCTGTCTCTTGATCCTACAGGACGGCCCCACTGCTATATTCTCCCTCGCAGCACGAAGACCGGCTATAAGGACAACAATGGCAACGACATCTACGAACTGCGTGCTTATCTTTCCATCACCGGCTATGGTGAATTGGTGATGCGTCAGCGTGCCGGACAGGTTCGGTATGTGGACAATCCGGTTGTCTGCTATGAAGGTGATACTTTCTCCCCAGGTTTGGTCGATGGCGTAAAGACTGTTACCTATCAGGCTGCATGTCCTCGCAAATCCAATAAGGTAATCGGTGGCTTTATCCGTATCGTCCGTGCTGACGGAACTGTAGACTGGCATTGGATGATGGAAGGCGATATTAAACGCTTGGAGACATACAGCTTCAAAAACAATCAAAGATGGAATCCGCAAACCCGGCAGAAAGAAGGCAAGGCGAACGCCCTCTATACCTCAAACGAAGGCGGCATTGATCCGGGCTTCTTGGAAAGCAAGCTGATTAAACATGCATTCGACGGATATCCCAAAGTCCGGACCGGAAAGTTTACGGTATTCGAAACCCAGGAAGAGCCACAAGATATCGACTACGGGTTGGAGGAAACAACCGCTATCCAGCCCAATCAAGCCGGACAGCAACCACAAGCCCTCCAGCCCAAATCGGAAAATCCTTTACAGGGATTCGGAGAGCAACCGCAAGCGGAACCGGTACCCGCATCAGGTATAACAGCCCAAATATCACAAGAAGATGAAGAAGCCGGATTTTAAGAGTTCAATATCAACATTCAAAATTTTATCGAGATGCCGGATTTTAATAAACTCGATCAATCACTTAAAAATTTATCACAATGGATACACAAGCTAACAATTCTCTTATCAAAGTGGAAGAATTCAATCAGATCATGCAATCGGCTCCTGCCACCTTGCAACGCAACCAGGCTTCCGTATCGGCTTGCAACCAAGCCGGACAAGCACTTCTGGACACCATTGAAGCGGAAAAAGGTATCAGCTCGGATGAACTGGATGCGAAGGTCTCAGAGTATCTGGCGAAGACGAAAATAACAGTAGAAAACATGAACAAGCGTCGCAAGCCATTGACTCAACTTCTGGCTACGGTCAGCAAATCATTCACTTCCTTGGAATCAGCTATCGATATCAAATCGGCAACCACTATTCCCTATAAGCTCCAGCAAGCCCGCAACCGATACGCGGCAAAGAAGCTGGCCGAACAAAAACGTAGGGAAGAGGAAGCCCGCCGTAAGCAGATGTTGGAAAACGAAAAGGCACAATATCGATCAGATATCACTGTCATGTTGGATATGGCGTATGCCGCATACGTGGAAAAGCATATTAACGCACTGAATAATATGTTCAATCGTGCCACCCTTGCTACCTATAACAATGTGTGCCGACAGATATCCGAAACAAGTACCAATTTCTCTTGGAGCGCTTTTGTTGAAAACGTCTCTGATAATAAACAGACTTTCTATATGGATGCCGAGACCCGTAAGGCAATAAAAGGTGAAATCGCTATACAAAAGAAGAAAGATTTTACAGAACGTTACCGCTTTGAAATAGAGGGCACAAAACAAGATTTGATCGACAAGCTCCCCAGCCTTCGCAAGCAATTGGAAGAACAAGAGGAATTACGCCGTACCAATGCAGCCGAGGCAGCCCGCTTGGAAGAAGAAAGCAAACAACGGGAAGCTGAAGCAAGAAAAAAGCAGGAAGAGGAACGCAAACGCCGGGAAGAAGAGGCTAAAGCCAAAGCAGAAGCAGAGAAAGCGGCAGCCGAAGTACAGGCGGCATTCGACTTCTCCGCTGCCAACATGTCTCCTACTCCAACGAAATCCAAAGTCAAGAAAAAGATTCAGGTAACCAATCCACAGGGATTCATGCAGGTATATCAGATGTGGTTCATGCGCGAAGGAATCAATATGAGTATGGAGGATCTCGAAAAGATTCACAAGAAGATGATCACTTTCTGTGAAAAGATTGCGAATAAGGATGAAGAACAAATCCAGTCCGCATTCGTGAAATATGTCGATGATGTAACCGCCAAATGATATGAAAAAGAAACTATATCTGTCCTCATGGATAAACTTCGGGAAATACAGACGCGAACCGAGTATTCTAAAAAAGATTCTTGATACGGAAGAGGGCCGCAAATGGTTCCAGTGGCTAATGGATAACACCTACAATTTCGAATTTGACTTTGCAGTAATTGAATACTTAAAACTCAAGGAAGAAGATGCAAGATATGTATTACCAACGGTCGGAGGTTAGCAACTCTGACCTGACAGAACTAAAGAACCTCCTTTATCCCCGTACTCAATATGGGGATAAGGAAAAGGCTTTCAAATTTGGCAGTCTGGTAGATGCAATGTTGACGGAGCAGGAACGGGTCCGGTATGACAAACGGATGGTGGACGATGTATTGTATTCCGGCGAAGATTGGGAGCTGGCTATAGCTATGATTAAGTCGCTCCGGATGGAAGCCCGGCATGACCCGATGCTTGCGTTAGTCTTGGAAAAAGCCGAAACACAACGGTTCATGGTCAATAAGGCGCAACGTTTCCAATATGGCAACTTTGAATACACTCTCGACACCCGGTGCAAATGGGACTGGTGGCTTCCGACATTCGGATTCGGCGGGGACCTGAAAACGACCTTCGCCCAAACGCAAAAGCAGTTCAACGAAGCGATTGACTTCTTCGATTGGGACCGTTCCCGTGCCTGGTATATGGACATTGCCGGAAGTCGTCAGGATTTCATCTATGGTATCTCCAAGAAGAACCAGAAAGTGTTTAAAGCATTCATCAGACGAGACGAGCAGACCTACCGGAGAGGAAAAGAGAAATACGAGGAACTTGCCTTTCGCTGGTGGATGTTGTTCGGTTAGAAAAAGGGTGCATCCTTTTTTGAAATAGCATGCACCCTTTTCCAGAAAAGCATGTACCCTTTTTAGCAAGAGGTTGTCCACTTATATTTTAATAGAAACGAAATGAATTTAAACATCACACCAACAGAAAATATTCTCACCGAACTGGAAGCCATCGATTCCTTCCTGAATATTACCATGAGTGAAGAAGTCCAAGAAGCTGTCCTACGTGGAAACGACCTTGCCGTCTATATCGCCCGGACCGGGAAGCTGTTAGCAGATGCCAAATACCATCTGAACGGGAAAAAGAAATCGGAAGTCTTCGATACGTTACGGGAAACAGCCTCACGTGCCGGGGCTACCTCCAAGGCAGTAAATGCTATCATTGACAGTCTGTGCAAAGATGAACAATATCTTGTCGATTGGTGTGAGCGTCTGAACCGTACCGCGACACATCAATTGGATTGGTGTCGTACCCTTATCAGTAAAGCCAAGGCGGAAATGTCCCTGGCTCCACAAATGTACAATAGTAACAATCCTAAATTTTAAATGAACATGGAAGAATTAGTAAAAGAACAACCTGTGTACGAAATTCAAAAAGTAAAAGTGAAGAACAACCAGCTTACAGCTGAGTACACTGAAAAGTTCGTGGATGCGAACTATAAAAACAACATTGTGAAAGAGTCGGAACAGTTTATTCATTCTGACCTGCGTTATGCCTTGGACCGTCTCAAGCCGCATGCCGTGAAAATTTGCGAAATGCACGAAGCAACCCTGGTTAATGTTGCCGAACCGTCCGATGATGATCTAAACGAAAAGTTGAAAAGCATCATGCAGAATATCCACGAACAATGTGTAAAATACGGCAAGCAAGCCGACGGTTACACAAACTACGTAAAAGGCGCTAACGTTGCCGGCTTCATGAAAGTAGCCAAAGCGATGATGGCACAGGGTATCGTGTAGATCGACGTGTATTCAACATACATAGAGAAGTGTGTCTATGAGAAGGGGGATGCCTGTAATTACAGGCATCCTTTTTTGTTTTTCCACCATTAATCAGTACATTTGCCTCATATAATATCCTGGATAACACCATGAAAATTAACTTTAAATGAATAATGCCATGCAAAGAAGAAACTTTTTCCGTTCTATCGCGTTGGGAAGCATGTCGGCCGCCCTTTCACCAATCGTAAAAGCAGCTCCCCTGCAAGATACGGTAAAGCAAAAGCCAGCAACAAATATAGACGAGGCTACGGCCATTCCCCGGACAAGTCATTCCATGCCCGGCAAATATCCCGGTAAAGTGATTAAAACCAATCATCCCGCTTGTATCGTTGACGGCCAGCCTTCGGAAACAGCCGCTTACGAGATGTTGAAAACCTCCATGCTGAACCTGACCGGAAAAGCAAACCTTCGCGATGCATGGCTCGAACTGGTAGGCCCGCAGGATATCATCGGACTGAAGGTGAATCCGATTGCCGGAAAACTCCTTTCCACGTCCCATGCCGTAACTCGATCGATCGTCAAACAGTTGGAAGAAACGGGTATTCCCCGAAAGAACCTGATTATCTGGGACAGGCGCGAAGCCGACCTGAAAGAATCCGGTTTTACAGAAGAAAACTATCCGGGGATCAAGATAATCGGGACGGAATACCAGGATGAAAACGGCAGTTATATCGATAAGGAAGGTAAGTTCTACGGAGAAAGCCGGATCGACAAGTCCCAATCCTTCTTTGTCGACCTGGAAGGCGAATATGATGCTTACACCATGCCTTACATGATAAACGGGGGCAAACATTCCTACTTTACCCGTATATGCACGGAAATGGTTACCAAGATCATCAATGTCCCGGTCATAAAAAATGCCGGAACCACCATCACGGTCTGCATGAAGAATCTGGCTTTCGGCTCCATAACGAACACAGCCCGGCTTCACGGACTGATGTGGCACGACACATGTGCCTATGCCTGCGCTTTCCCTCCTTTGCGGGATAAAGTCGTACTCAACATAGCCGACGGTCTGACCGGCTGTTTCGACGGAGGCCCTGCTGCAAACCCGCAGTTTATCTGTCATTACAATACGCTTGTCGTAGGGACCGATCCTGTCGCAACCGACCGGATTTGTTATGACATCGTCCTTGCCAAACGGATCGAAGAGGGCTTGCAAGATAGCGAGAAAGCCGGCGCCCGCGCTTATATGGAGACAGCCCAGCAATTGCAATTAGGTGTTGCCGACAAAGATAAAATAGAACTCAAAGAAATAAACTTGGAAGCATGAATAAATATCTGACAGGACTCCTGTTTTTCCTCCTTATTCCTCTTACTGTTTGGGGACAAGATCCGGAGATTAAGCGGGAACGCGTCTTTACCGGTACAGGACTGTATGGTTTTATGAACGGAGGAGCGGACCAATTCCTGGAATATGGCGTTAGCAAACTGACTACACGGGATGTCGTTTATAAAGGGAACGAATATACGATCGATATTTACGAAATGCCGACACCGGAAGATGCTTTCGGCATTTACTCCCTGCATGTCTTCAAATGTAGCCGGGCAGACACGCTTGGTTGCATTGATTGCCTGGCTCCTTATCAATTGCAGGCTGTAGCAGGAAGCAAATATATATCTGTCGTATTCCCGTCCGGTTCCGCTGCCGCCCAAAGCAAAGTGGACGAACTGATCCGCCTGTATGTACCGATGGAAGAAAACGGGAATCCCCGGATACCGGAGACCCTCGGTATAACCCTTCCCTATTCCGGAAAGTTAAAACTGCTACGAGGCCCCATTTCCGTATCGGGAACAAGCATGTCCCTTTCCAACCTGCTGGAAGGTATCACCTATTCAGGTGTCTGGTTCATAGCTGACAGACCGGCGAAAGGATACCGGGCTCTGATAGAAGTAACCGATCCGAAAGAAACCGAAACACTGAAAAAGAAGGTTGCAGCTCCGGACATTCTCAAGGCCGGTGAGACTTACCTATTTATAAAAGGCTGCGAAAAAGAAACTGAACAGGATGACCACGGAGGATTCGGATTCTGAAGTTCTCAAACAGCAGTTAGCGGACTTTGCCCGGATTCTTCGCAATAAAGTCCTTCCAACCCGTATATTTCTTTTCCTGTATCGGATTATTCGTCTGGAAATAATGGCAAACGGCAGCCGCCAATCCGTCTGTCGCATCCAATTGCGGCAGCATGGATGCTTCCGGAATATGCAGGTAACGCTGTAGCATCCCGGCCACTTGTTCTTTTGCCGCATTCCCATTCCCGGTAATGGACATCTTGATCTTTAGCGGGGCGTATTCAAAAATCGGGATATCCCGTTCGAGCGCGGCAGCCATAGCGACTCCTTGTGCACGGCCGAGCTTCAACATACTCTGCACGTTCTTCCCGAAAAACGGGGCTTCAATGGCCAGTTCGTCAGGATGATACTGGTCGATAAGCCCTAAGACACGCTCAAAAATCTTGCGGAGCCGCAAATAATGATCCTCGTATTTATTCAATTGGAGTACGCCCATAGCTTCCAGTTTAGGTTTATTTCCTTCAATCTTCAGCACTCCGTAACCCATCACGATCGTTCCGGGGTCAATGCCCAATATGACACGGTCTTTCGTCATTTTTCCCAGTCTATCTCTTCCAGTAAAGTGCTAAAGCCGGCAATCTTATGACCGAAACGGGCAACCAGTGCCCGGTGAAGGTTATTTCCTTCGTTCTGCAACCAGAAATTCAACGTATCTACATTCTTAACATGAAACTGGACGGAGAAACTGACGCCCTCTCCCGCCTCTGCCTGCATCACGCGTCGCAGGCATGGCCGCTGCAAAAAACCGCTCTCCACGGCTTTCGGGATATACTGTTTTTTCAGATAATCCAAGCTTTCATCCAAAATATCTTTTTCTATATGGAACGTTGTATTATAAACAATCATCTTATTTTCTATAAAAATTCTATGGCAAAGATAGTGGTTATATCAGGAAAAGCCCTATATTTGCACCTGAAAATAAGTCGCACGGGGCATTAGCTCATCTGGCTAGAGCGTCAGACTGGCAGTCTGAAGGTGATCGGTTCGAGTCCGATATGCTCCACACCTTATAAATCAAGCGGTTACTGGAAAAGTAGCCGCTTTTTTTATTGATAAAAACCGTTTTATTTTGGCGTTTTACGGCGTTTTATTACATTTGGTGACGCAAATTTGACGCAAATAATAACGCAAAAAATAAAACGATATGGCTAACGAAAAGATTATACTGGACAAGCGAAGCAAGAAAAAGGACGGTACGTACCCTATCAAGATATACCTTAGGCATAATCGGGAAATACTTATAGCCACGGGGTACTCATGCGAGGAGTCTGAGTTTGCGAATGGGCTATTATCTAAACGCCACGATAACTACAAGGTGAAAAACGCGAAATTGAAATCGATGCTATCAATGGTGGAAATGGAGATGATCAGCATGTCAGCGTCCGGCAAGCTTGAAGACATGACGGACAAGGAATTGAAATCACATCTACAAGACAAGCTTTTCGGGAAAGTCTCCGACTCCTTAAAAGAGAAAAAAAAGAGGTTTGCCGACTTTTTGAACGAGTTCTTGGAGACCAAGACCAACGCCGGCACGATAAGAACGTACATAACCACAAGATACAATATAGAGGCATACGATCCCAATTGCACGTTTGATACCATGGATAAGAATTGGCTGATGTCGTTCGATAAATGGATGGCGTCAAGGGGTTTGAGCGTCAATTACCGCGCGTTCAACTTCAGGAATATCCGATCTGTATTCAATTACGCCATAGATAATGACTACACGACGCTATATCCTTTCCGTAAATTCAAGATAAAGCAGGAAGAGACCTATAAAAGGAGCATGAATATTGACCAGCTTCGCAAGCTGATGAATTACGAATGCGAGGAGCACCAAAAGAAATACCGTGATTTGTTTATGCTGATGTTTTATCTGATCGGCATCAACGCCGGGGATCTCCTTACGCTAAAGCATGAGAACCTGTATAATGGTCGGATAGAATACCATAGGATGAAGACCAACAAATACTATTCGATAAAGGTAGAGCCGGAGGCCATGGAGATCATAGAGAGGTACAAGGGAGAGGAATACCTGCTGTCTTTCATGGACGGGAACAAGACATACAAGGATATACTGAAACAAATGAACAACCAATTAAAACTCATAGGAAAGGTAGAACGCAAGGGACTTGGAGGCAAAAAGACACGCGAGCCGGAGTTCCCGGAGATATCATCTTATTGGAGCAGGCATACGTGGGCTACCATAGCCGCCGATCTGGACATACCGGTAGAGACCATATCCATGGCTTTAGGACACAAGGCTGGCTACAAGATAACGAACGTGTATATAAAGTTCAACCATAAAAAGATAGACGAGGCTAACAGGAAGGTGATAGATCATCTATTGGGAATAAAAGGGAAAAAGGATATGTAGTTTAGCCTCTCTTATAGAGAGGTATTTTATTTAGGTTTCACCCCCCCCCGTTAACCTTATTTAACTTTTCATCCATTAAGCATTTTGGTTCTCCAAAACTAACCTTGATTCCCTTTTCCCCATTGAGCAAGGCCAGGGATCTTTTCAATTCTTCAATTTCATTACGGTTCCTTGTACACTCCCGGACACACGTAAGTACGGTTTTCGCCAAAGCCTCAACCTTAATAACTAAATCACAAATAACACTCATACGCCCAAATTTTTAATATATTATAAAAACAGCGCATAAAATAACTTAGTTCCTTTAAAAGGTATGTTTTTAAGCACCTTTTGATACTTTCTTTATCTCCATCATCAATCTATAGACTTCGCCTTGAAGCTTCAATATCTCCTCATCCTTTCTCTTTATGATATCCTCATAAAAATTGACCATTTCCGGATCAACAGGAATGGAAGATGCATGCTTAGCCAAATCTTCATTGTTCAAAGCGTCCTCAACGCTGTCTGACGCAAGAAACATTTTTCCTTTCCCGGTAAGAAGCCAATTTGCGTCAACTCCATAAAACTCACAAAATGGAGCAACAACTTTTACTGATACATCAATAAGGCCTCCCCTTATCTTAGACATACTACTCTTAGACAATCCATCTATAGCATTCCATACTTGATAATCGCTCAATCCTTGATTGTCTATGAATCTTAAAAATCTTTCAGTTATCGCATTCATATTTTATACAGTTTCAATTTTTATACTACATTTGTACTGTATCACATGCAGGTGATACGATTATTAATTAAAGCCCGGCCTGCATGCCGGATAAACATCATGAAAGCCATAGATATTATCATTAATATTACATGCTCTATAGTATTGATACTATGCTCATCTATACATATATATGTAGGCTTTTCCGAAAGAACAGGTAAAAAGATACCTTTTTTCGAAAAGGCATTCGACCTGTTGGACGCTGTATGGTGGAATGTCAGGATATTTAATTTTTATATTAAAGATCTATTCAAAAAAAGATCTTAAGATATTCCATATCAAGCTAATGACACCGGCTATACAACCGATATATGCAGCTATCCTATCCCATATCTTCCGTTTGTTCTCAGATACATAACCTCCATTCTTTATAAACGTCTCCCCTTTAGGGGTAGGGCTAATTCCCAAATAGCCATAGCTGTTATCATTATAAGCATATCCATCTTTTATAAGATCCACCCTTATGACTTTAAACTCCTTTTCAGCTATACCGCATGCTATCATTATATCATCAGCAGACCTTTTGCCCCCAACAATAGCGGATAACACAGAATCCAACTTATCAACTCCATTCATTAAATATCTATATATAAAACACTTATAAAAAATATGCTCTTAAACACAAAAAATAGTTTCAAATTTTAAACTGATAAATTTGTATAGTTTCAAAACATAAACTATATTTGCACTATCAAAATAGGTATTAAACCGCATAGTTTAATATCAGATAACAAATATAGAAAAATAAACATAATTATTATGAGGAAGACAGAAATAATTGTCCCGTATGGGGCACAAACGAAATTGGTTAAGGATACGGGGCTTACGGCGGTATCAGTAAGAGCTGCATTGAAAGGGATTACGGATTCTAAAAAAGCTGATTTAGTGAGAAAAAGGGCTTTGAGATATTACAATGGAGTGGAGGTTAAGTAGCATGGCACGAGGACTAACAATAAACAAGGTAGAGTCTGTCGAGAAACTCGTCATGAGCGAAGACGAGGCGATCAAGTACCTCGGTTGCTCTAAGAGGTTTATGAGGACGCTCCGTGAGAAAGCGGAGATCTCGTTCTCGAAATACGGAAAAACGTTTTTCTACGAGGTGAAAAGCATAAACCGGTTCTTGAATAGGCACAAAGTCGTTTAACGATTCAGGGCATAAGCCAAAAGCGTTCGGCTGGTGAAGGAAAGCGTTCCTGACCGGGTTCGAGTCCCGGATGCCCGCCAAAAAAGAGTTCTTTTACTTATTTCCACCTTAGTACTCGCCGAAAGGGAGTTGAAACGACAGGATAACAATCTACCTTATTAATGATGGTAATAAGGTTGGCGATATTGGATATCACGTCGTGTCTGTGAAATCCGGTTGACTTGTCCCGGATCGGTGTTAAACAGTCTATCGAATATCGCTTTAACATATTCCCGGTATGATGCGCGATGCAGCCGATCGAATCGGTTACCGGGCACAAGTAACTAATTGTATTAAAACATGAACATTTTCAAAGTAATCAAATTAAAAATAAGACAATGGTATATTAGAAGATTATTCTTCCGAATATACTTTGGTTTTCTAAAGAGGAGTAATGAAAATTACCCTTTTGAGAGAGCTGCTTATGACCTGGACAATATCATTGACTTTCTTAAACAGGCTTCAAATTCACACCAAATTTCGCATTTTGAACAGGATAAGGAGGAAGGACAACTGGAATAGAGAATCTAACCTTCGAAACATTTTCGTCTTTGGTTGTATTTCCACTGCCTATACTTCCTGCTACAATAGCAGACAGGACAGTGATCTTTCCTGCTATCTCATTAGATGAACCTACAGAAACTGATACCTCAAAATCAATATCTGAAACAGTTAATGCACTTAGTTCTTTTGATTGTATATGATTTTTATTATTCCAATTACCTGTAGGAGCAATTATAGCACCATTATTCAGTTCTTGTTGACACTCCTTGACAGCATTGGTTATATCAAAAATAACCCCTTTGATAAAATCTTTTAATTCCATATTTCTTAATATTTATGTTTAGCACCGTAAAGTTAAGAAAACCCTCCGAAAAAGCGTGAAGCTGCTGATCGAATTAGCCGGAGGGATCATAAACGGAGGTTCACAGGTGGTAACGAATATGTCTGTAGCCGTTTTCATATTCGTTATGCTGTTCAATACAGCATCCTCCACTTTGTATTTTTTGTAATTGGTTTTTTATTGGTTTTATGTCTCTCTCGTCTGTGAAGATATAGCGAGTTTTTTTATTATCACGAATTATATACAAATTACCGGAGTCATCTGCGAAGACCGCTCCGGCTTTATCTGAAATTCAAAAATCAACGATATATGAAAGCAATTCAATTATTTATGTTTTCAGCTTCATTGCTGATTACTATTGCGCTATTCATTGGCGCATTCTTTAATCCCATTCATTTTGTAATGGGATCGATGTCTGCTTATCTCACGTGGGTTTTCTTCAAGGAAAAGCGATGGTAAGGGATATCTACATAGACGACCTTGACGGGGACCAGGACTTCGACGGGTTTGAAGAGACGGAAGATCCCGAAGATGTATATCAGAGGGAATGGGAGGCATCAACATTAAATTGGTGATATAATGGAAAATAAAGAATACCACGCCAACGGAAATTTGGCATATATTGAAACAATAAAAACGATTTCCGAGGCTGAATATAAAACAGGCAAATACCCTAATTGCAGGGTATCAGACAATGGAGTTATATGGGTGCGTGTTGGATTAAACGCTAAGTACCACGCCAACGGAATAATGGCATGGGGGATGCAATACGATGATTACGGGAGTCTTACACAACTCCATCCTTCAAAAAGAGAAGATGGATCATTAATTACATATTAAAGCAAATGCAAAGAATTAATTATTGAAATTATTAA
>ERZ834769.2469-NODE-2469-length-13759-cov-17.391783_pt1 | contig 13759 bp, 26 predicted proteins | sample MGYA00519690_ERZ834769 | MGnify/ENA primary metagenome ERZ834769 (study PRJEB31850, sample SAMEA3708760) | human gut metagenome | biome: human gut; feature: human-associated habitat; material: faeces | place: China | collected 2014 ... | reverse complement strand
CCCGGAGACATTATCTTGGACACTCATGTAGGCAGTGCCAGCAGCTTGATAGCCTGCTACAGAAGCAACCATCCATATGTTGGATTTGAACTGGACAAGCATTATTATGATTTGTCCAAAAAGAGATTAGATGCAGAAATGGCACAAATGCGATTATCTGATTTTATGCCGGAGGTGATGCCATGATTAACGGAGAACTGATCGTTGACAACTTTGCCGGCGGCGGGGGCGCGTCCACCGGAATAGAGATGGCAACCGGATACAGTGTGGATATTGCCATTAACCATGATCCGGAAGCTATCCGGATGCACAAGGCTAATCACCCAAATACAAAGCATTACTGTGAGGATGTGTGGCAGGTAGATCCGGTCAAAGCATGCAATGGGCATCCGGTAGGTCTTGCCTGGTTTAGCCCGGACTGCAAACACTTTAGCAAAGCAAAGGGCGGCAAACCGAAGGACAAGTTTATCCGTGGTCTTGCGTGGGTAGCCTGCAGGTGGGCGGGACTGGTACATCCCAGGGTGATCATGTTGGAAAACGTGGAAGAGTTTAAGACCTGGGGACCGCTGAATAGAGGGCATCATCCCATTAAGAGCAAGCAGGGCAAGACATTTGAAAAGTTTGTGCAACAGCTTACAGATTTGGGTTATGAGGTACAGTTCCGTGAACTGGTGGCAGCCGATTATGGGGCACCGACCATGCGAAAGAGATTTTTTATGATCGCGCGGTGTGACGGCAAGTCGATCATCTGGCCGGAGCCAACACATGGACCAGCTGACAGTGAGGCTGTTAAGGCTGGTCTCTTAAAACCGTATGTGGGTGCATACACGCAGTTAGACTTTTCCTTGCCGTGCCCCAGCATCTTTGATACATCAGAAGAAATCAAAGAAAAATACGGCATCCGGGCGGTACGACCGCTGGCACCGAAAACGATGGAGCGGATCGCACGTGGAATCAAGAAATTTGTTGTAGATAATGCAGATCCGTTCCTCATCGAAATAGGGTATGGAGAATCAAAAGGGCAAAAGAATCCGAGAGCATACAGCATTGAGAAGCCTTTGCATACCATTGTAGCAAAAGATAAGAACTTCTTGGTTGCTCCGATACTCACTCAATACCATTCTTACGAGAAAGACGGATTGAGAGGTCAAGGCATAAAAAAGCCTATTATGACAGTAGATGGATCTAATCGTTACGGATTGGTTACTTCGTTCATTCAGAAATACTACGGTGGAAATTATAAAGGAAACGGATCGGATATTAAAGAACCTCTGCATACGATAACCACGCTTGAACGTAACGCTATGTGTGCCGTTAATCTGATTCAGATGAATAATCACTGTGATGGAAGAGATGTAAAAGAGCCTATTCCGACAATAACAGCCGGAGACGGACATTTCGGAGAGGTGAGAGCCTTTTTGATTAAATATTATGGGGATGCTACCGGTCAGGACATTGAGCAACCGCTTGATACGGTTACGACCAAAGACAGATTTGGGTTGGTGACAATTGAGGGCGTGGATTATCAGATTGTGGATATCGGGCTTCGGATGCTGGAGCCGCGGGAACTGTACGGATGCCAGGGATTTCCGGACGATTACATAATCGACCACGATTACACCGGCAAAACCTATCCGAGAAGTGAACAGGTGCGTAGATGTGGTAACGCAGTATGTCCGCCTATACCTGCAGCATTGGTAAGAGCAAACATGCCGGAATTATGCGTGGAAGAGCGTACACCGAACATGCAGATCAAGACAGAGCAGACCGGCCAACTCCGGTTTGCGTAGGAGGCAGGCTATGACAGAGCATAATAAAAAGATCAGAGATAAGATCCTAAAGGCAATTATCTCTTACACCACGGAGCATGGATACCCTCCTACGCTCCGTGAGATTGGGAATGAGGTAGGGCTGCATAGCAGTAGTGCAGTCCACCAACATATAACCTGGATGCTCGCGGATGGGATACTGGAGACAGATGCAGAAGGATCGCCGCGGGCAATACGGGTACCTGGATATGAGTTTCAGCAAGTTACCGGCAAATTAAAATCTCCCGTAAACACGGGGAGAAATCGAACTGGTAAATTTTCTTTACTAGTTGGGCAAATGAACTACCGAGGAAAATTCGGTAGTTCGGCAAATTAAAAACAGGAGAAAAATCACATGAAATATTGTATTGAAACAACGGATAATGGTTGCATTGAGACCTTGGAAATGTCAGAAAATCAAAAATTCCAGAGGGAAACAAAGAGAACAGAATATGGTTGCACAACTTCGGATCCGGATTTTTCGGAGCAGTTGGAAGAAGCAGGGTACTGTGATGAAATCGTGGAGAAAGTATATGACTTATATGATGGATGCGAAACTCTTGATTTCATTCAGTTAGCAGAACTGATAAATGAGTAACTTAGGATTTAGTGGAGCGTTTATGAAAATATCAAAGCTATTAAATTGTATAAAAGAAAATCTGAATAGTGGTTGTTTGACTCTTGATTCAGAAGTATGTATCAGAAATGATTGGGGAGATATTTACCCTGTAGAAGATATAAGGATTGAAGAAAATGAGTTATTATTAGCGGATCAAGAACCTACTTAAACTGAAATTTAGCGAAGGAGACTGGCTTATGAAGTTGTCAAAACTGACTAAGCCGGAACTTGATGAAATCTTCCGGAACGCCAATTTTACGGAAGAGGAAGAGCAAGTGTTTAAAATGCTTTCTTGCGGAAAGACTATTACAGAAACAGCACAAAAGATTAATGTATGTGACAGAACGGTCAACAGAATATCTAAAAAGGTTTATGAAAAAATAAACAGACTGGAGGTAAAAAATGGTTAGAGTTACACAAGACGGCAAAGATGTTGACATTGAAGATGTTTCTCTGCCAAAAGAAATTATTGAGATTATAGCATCCATATGCTGTTGACACCATTGTAAAAAGGCTTTAAAATGTGTCGTATGTATGATAAATACGGCACATTCTTTATATATTGAAAGGAGTGTAAAGAAAATGGAATGTGTCGCATATATGCGTGTTTCCACGGAAAAACAGGCAGAAGAAGGCAACGGTCTTGATAGTCAAAAAAGAGACATAGAACTTTTTTGCCGGAAAAATGAACTGGTTGTATCTGACTGGTATGTTGATGATGGATATACCGGCGCAAATATGGATAGACCGGAATTACAAAGACTAATTAATGACTGCATAAAAAAACGTGTTAAATGTGTTGTTGCGTTTAAATTAGACAGGCTTTCAAGAAGTATGATTGATGGATTATACATAATTGAAAGAGTTTTTCAACCCAACCAAGTGTTATTCAAATGTGTCCATGACAGTGTAAGTTATGACAGTCCTATGGAGCAGGCATACACACAGATGATGGCTGTTTTTGCACAACTTGACAAAAATACTATGATGCTTCGTATGCGTGGCGGTATGTTGGAGCGAATCAAACAAGGTTACTGGATTGGTGGTGCTAATACTCCGTATTGCTATAATTATAGTAAGGAGAAAGGAATACTCGTTCCTATACCAGAACGTAAGGAACAAGCAAACAGAGCACTTGATATGTTTATTGGTGGTTATTCTGATTTATATATCAAGGAATCATTAGGATTTCACAGTGAGGTACTTGTAAGAAATGTGCTTACCGGAGTTGTAAATATAGGTATGATACCATATAAAGGGAATGTATATCAAGGACTTCATGAGCCTATTTTTGATAAAGAAAGGTTTGAACTTGCACAGGAGATTAGAAAATCACGTAGGAAAAACAAAACTGCTTGTCATACGGATGCCAACTTGTTAACAGGATTGTGCTATTGTGGTGTATGTGGATGCAAGATGCGGTATCAGAAGTGGACTCACGGAAAGCATAAAATATATTGCTGTTCTCGTGATAAAGCAATGAAGTATTTGCCTAATTTTAATCCAGACTGTAACAATTCTTTGGAATGGGCTGCTGATATTGAAAAACAGGTAGAAAGTGAAATTTTGAAAATATCCTTAAATCTTTCAGAGTGCAAGCCTATTGAAAAGCAAAGCAAACTTGAAATAATGCAGTCACAATTTGAAAAAGAACAGGTGAAATTAAAAAGGCTATATGTTCTTTATTCCGATGGAAATGACACAGTTTTAGAAATGATTAAGAACACTGAAAAAAGCATTTCTGAAATGAAAGTAAAGATAACCGAGGAAGAAAAAAACGAAAGAAACAGTCAGAAGAAAGAAGTTGTTTACGAGAACATAAAAAAACTTGCCGATGTGTGGGCGCATATCGACAAGAAAGAGAAAAACAATATATTAAAAAGCATAATATCAAGGATTGTAATTGTCAATGGTGATGTCGAAATTCAATTAAAGAATTTTTAGCAGAACCTATTGTTATCGGAGTGGCAATAGGATGTGCTAATGCCGTATTTATCATACTTTTAAAACTGCATATTTTTTCACTTGTCGCAAAAGTGTCGTATATGTGTCACTATATGCGACTTTTTTTATGTCAAAATTTAAGCATAAGGAGGAATGACCTTATGGCAAAATTCAGATTTTCAGATGAAGCACTGGAACGTATTTTTAGTAAAGAACAGATGGGAAGTGTTCCGCTTAAATATCAATCAATCGTAGTCCATGCCACAGAGGAAGTTATAGGAGAACTTGGTAATGCTTATGAATTTCAGTCCGTTGGGACTTTTGAACAAGCCGACATATCAGACACTTGATGAAGTTGAAATTGCGAAACAGATAGAATCAATGGAAGAAAGGGAGAATAGCCATGCCGCAGCCGATTATGAATCCGAACTATTTCAATCCGCAGTATAGAACACCTATGTACGGACAGTTTATGCCACAGCAGGAACAATTCCAACCACAGCAGTTTATGCAACAGCCACAGCAAAACGCAGTACAGATGTACGGTCGCATTGTACCGGCTCAAGAGTGCATAGCACCGAATGAGGTTCCTATGGATGGCAATACGGCATTTTTCCCTAAACAGGATATGTCAGAGATCTATGCTAAATCTTGGGGAGCAGACGGAAAAATCTATACAAGGCTCTATAAGCCTGTTTTGGAAGATAACACAAACAATTTACCACAGGCCGAAGAAAAGACAAAATTTGACCTATCAGACGAAGCCACAGAGGTATTTATGAAGCGGTTTGATGAACTGGAGCAGAAGATTGAGCAGTTGAAATCTTCACAATCGCAAAGAAAAACTTCACAGGCACAAAGAAAGGAAGATGCTGAATGAATATGATGAACCATATGCAGATGCCTAAAGGGATTGGAAATCCACGGCAAATAATTCAAGGGATTATGGGAAATAGTCAGATGATGCAGAATCCCATGATTAGAAATGTAATGGGAATGGCGCAAAAAGGTGACATATTAGGTGTTGAAAATTTTGGTAGAAATATTGCCAAGGAACGTGGCATAGATTTTGATTCCGAATTTGAAAAATTCAAGCGTCAATTTCCTATGAAGTAGATACTAAATTCTTGCAAGATTAAGTATAAAAAATCTTATACGGAGGTAAAAATTATGTTTGAGAGTAACAATACTCCCTTTACCATGCCTGTTATGCCTGCCAACAGCGGATATGGAAACAGCGGTGCATGGGGTGACGATGGTGCGTGGTGGATTATTATTTTCGTCCTTTTCTTCGCTTTTGGAGGATGGGGCGGTAATGGATGGGGCGGTAATGGCTCTAATTCCAGTTACTACACCGATTCTGCATTGCAAAGAGGGTTCGACACCCAGTCTATAATCGGTAAACTGGACGGAATCAACAACGGTCTGTGTGACGGATTCTACGCTGTAAACAACGGTATGCTTACAGGATTTAATGGCGTAAATACCAACATTTTACAGACCGGCTATGGCATCCAACAGGCTATCAATGCAGACACCGTAGCAGGAATGCAGAATGCTAACGCTTTACAGGCACAGTTAGCGCAGTGCTGCTGCGATACCCGTGAAGCTATCCAGGGTGTGAACTACAATATGGCAACGAATACTTGCGCATTGCAGAACACCATGAATAACAACACTCGTGACATTATCGACAGTCAAAATGCCGGTACGAGAGCAATCCTTGACTACTTATGCCAAGACAAGATTGCAACTCTGACCGCAGAGAATAACGATCTGCGCAGAGCAGCTTCACAGGATCGGCAGAATGCACTTCTCACTACTCAGATGGCGGCTCAGACACAGCAGATCATCAACACTGTGAAACCTGCACCTATTCCTGCATATCAGGTTCCCAACCCTAACGTATATTACGGGTGTGGTTGCAACACTGGTTGCGGATGCTAAAACTGCATATCGAGTAACTTAACCTTATGGTTATGTCTGCTATGCAGAATTACTGACAACATGGGGCAGACTACATGGTTTGCCCCTATTATTTTGAAAGAGAGGTATTTATTATGGCTGAATATACAGCAGTAGCATTACAAACTGTGGCAGCAGGAGCAGACGTTGCCTTTAACGAAACTGCAGTGAATGGAAGTAACTGTATCACTCATAGAGAGGGATCCGGGATTGTGAAACTTAGAGGTATCACTAATCAGTGTCGTGCAAGATTCCTTGTAAGTTATTCCGGAAACATTCAGATTCCCACTGGTGGAACTGTTGAGGAAATTTCCCTTGCGCTGGCGGTAGACGGAGAACCTTTACAGTCTACAAGAATGATTGTAACTCCGGCAGCAGCAGAGAATTTACAGAATGTTAGTTCACAAGCATATATTGACGTTCCAAGATGCTGTTGTTCAACAGTTTCGGTAATGAATACATCAAGTCAGGCAGTAGAGGTTCAGAACTCTAATTTAATCGTTATTAGGCAGGCTTGACAAGTATTCTTTAATAAGTCTTTCCAGTATTGCTGATACAGGAAGGTGTTCTTTGATTGCTTGAATTTTAATCTTTTTCAGTAATTCGCTTTCCATTGTTGTTGTGAATTTGATTTTTGACATTTTAAAACCTCCTTTTTAAGTGTATTTTACCATAAATACGTATTGACGTAAAGTTATAAAATTGATATAATACACGTAAAATGGTATATACGTATAAAGGAGATTGGGAAATGGCTTTTAAGAAAGGAAATACACCATATAATTTTGATGATTTGACAGGAAAAATATTTAACCGCCTGACAGTTGTTGAAAGAGTATATAAGGAGAACACCAAAAAGACATATTGGAAATGTAAGTGTTCTTGTGGAAAAGAAACAATTGTTGAAAGCTCGAAAATCAAAGGTGGATACACCAAGAGTTGCGGATGCCTTAATGAAGAAAACAGAAAGAACCATATAGAAGAATTAACTACACATAAAATGAGCGGTACTAAATTATTTAAAATTTGGTGCTCTATGAGAAAAAGATGCGAAAACGAAAAAGAAACGGCATATATGTGGTATGGCGGCAGAGGCATTAAGGTATGTTCTGAATGGAAAGGTGAAAATGGATTTCAAAATTTTTATAACTGGTCTGTAAAGAATGGCTATAAAAATGGATTATCCATAGATAGAATAGATTTTAACGGAAACTATGAACCATCAAATTGCCGTTGGATTACGCAAAAAGAGCAATGCAACAATACAAGAAGAAACATTTACATTGATTACAATGGAGAGCGAAAAACATTAAGTGAGTTATGTGAAATCCACAATTTGAAATATGGAATTATGTACCATAGGGTTTGCAACTTAGAACTTCCTTTTGAAATTGCTATGAATTTAAGTGGATTTTGCAAAACGTATTACAACGGGAAAGAAGTAGATTTGAGACTAATATCAAGAGATAAAAAGATCGATTATAAAATTTTATTAAAAGAAATATTGGTAAACAAAAAAGATATAGAACAAGTTATATCAGAATATGGAGGTAAATAAATTGGATGTTAAAAGAATGCATGAAATGATTGAAAAACTTTCTGAATGCGCTAAAACGCAGTTTGACAAAGGAATTGACCATGTAGACACTTGCGAAATGGGAAAGGTCATCGACATGATGAAAGACTTATCCGAAGCAATGTACTACCGTGAGTTGACAAAAGCCATGCAGGACTATGATTCGGACGAAGTCATGGAAATGTTTGATCGTTACGGTGACGGTGGCAGACGTTTTTATGACCATTACCGCTATGCTGACGGCAGATTTGCACCTAAAGGGCATGGAACGTACCGTAGAGGATATGAGGAACCGCCTTATTACCACATGACACCGGAAATGTATCACCGTGACATGGACAGAGACATGGGAAGAATGTACTACACTGAATCTTCTGCATCTACTGGCCCCATGCGTGATGCAAGAGAGGGTAGAAGCGGCATGAGCCGTAGAGCCTACATGGAAAATAAGGAACTGCACAAGGCTAACACTCCTGCGGACAAGGAAGCAAAAGTGCGTGACCTGAACACCTACATGACGGAACTGGCAACGGATATGTCTGAAATCATTAATGATGCCACACCGGAAGAGAAGTCTGTCCTTAAAAGCAAGCTTTCTGCACTGGTAACAAAAATCGGATAACACACATAAGGGGCTTATTTAGCCCCTTTTATGTTGGAGGTGGTAAGATGTTCACGATAAATGGAATCGTTTGGAATTTAAGGCTTGTAGAGCCACACAGTACTATGTTAATGCGTTCTGATAACACATATACGTTTGGAATGACAGACCGAAATACGCAGTGCATTTATATTTCCAACAGAATCAATGGCTCATTCTTTGACCGTGTTCTCTGCCATGAGTTGTGCCATGCGTTTGCATTTTCATACAACCTTACCATGCCGATTGAGGTAGAAGAGATTGTTGCAGACTTCCTAGCCACTTATGGAAGAAATGTGTTTACACTGGCTGATGAAATTATCAAAGATTACATGAGAATGCTTGCGTAGTTCTTTTACAAATGCTATAATTATAGGTGTCGAAGCTATAATTTAAACCAGCTGAACAGTAGCAATACTTTTCAGCAAAATCGCATCAAACATGTATTTTTAAAAGAAGAGTGTCCTTGTCGTGGAGGGCATTCTTTTTTTACGCAAAAATAAGGACATTCCGAAGAATGCCCTTAAAATCCTATATTCTATTGTAATTTGATAACTTCTTTGTTACCCGTCCAGAAACTTGTTTCATATTCCAGTTCAATACTCTGCGCATCCTTTGGAACTACAAATGCAATTTTGTAAGAGGTATTTCTTCCACTTGAAATATTCGCATTCAACGAAGAGTTTTCCACAACACTGTAATTCTGTTCGCAATCTGTATTGTCTGCGTAGCACTGGAAATCATAAATACTTACATATTTATCATCTTTGCTGTTATTCTGATAGGAAACATCAATCATTATGTATTTCATTCCGTCTGCCGGAGTGTTCCAACCGTATTCATCCTCATAATCGGTGAAGTTAAGGTCAAAGTCATTTATTGTGACTTGTAAACCGTCTGCATCAAATGTGTAACCGGGATAAATGACAGTATCTGACTTATTTATGATAGGCTCCGGTGTCTGTTCCTCTGTAGATTCTACAGAAACTTTTACTTCTGCAATAGGTATAGAAACATCGTCACCAGGTTTGTTACCTATGTTGTAAACTATGATTGCAAGAACACACCATATAATGGCAAACCACGAACCAGTATGCAATTTATTCTTTTTATCACCAGTAGCAATGTCGATTATTGCAAGAATAACAGCAACCGGAATAGTAAATGTCAAAATAGAAAACACAGCCGCCAACGTACTTAATGTGCTCTGCTTTTTCTTAGGCGGCTTTTGATTGTTCTGAACTGTCTGATTTTTTTGCTGTTCCAAAATGTCAATATCAAATTTAGACATGCAAGAATCACAATAACCTATTCTGTGATACACAGGAAGACCTTTCTCATCCGTAGCCACCTGTTCCGGAACAACTCTCATTTCTTTACCACACTTGTAGCAATTCATAATATTTCCCCCTATAGGTTTATTAAAAATCTCATTTTTTGATACTTTTTTCGTAAAAAATTTTAATGTGTTTCTTTTGATACCCCCGTAGGTCTGCATTTTCAACCGAAAATCTCGTTTTCAGAGGTTTTTGAAAGAAAATTTTTTCGTCAAAATATAATGCCTTTTTCAAAATACCCCCCGGGGTAGCACTTTTCAAGCTGAAAAATCCGTTTTCAGAGATTTTTCGCTGATTTTTTTCAGACCGATTCAAGGTGCGGAACACTTGTTCACTTTTGCGGTGCAAGTCCTGGACCTGTCACCCGTTCACCGTGTCGCAGCTTTCGCAAGGTCTCCGACTGCCGAAAGCATGGAACCATACGCAGACCGCAACAGCTCCGCAGATTCCGGAGGCAGACCACCGGCGGCAGTCTCGACCCTTATAACTGTTTCCAGCCGTTCCCCGGCATCCGCTACGCTCTCCATAATGTCGTATACATGACCGATTCCCACTTTTCGCATTTTGACAAAATCCCCCTTGCAATATTTGATTGTACACCAAGACAGCGCAAGCCGTCAATATATCCGGAAGAAGGATCTGACCGGATCCGTTGGAATAGTAACACAAGTAGACCGCCAAACGGCAGCAGATCACACAGGACACGACAAAAAGACGGTTGTAAGCCGTCTTTTATCTGTTTTCAAGTTCAAAAATTGCCCACCGCAGGGCGGCAGTTGTCTCCGTGTCTTGCTCTCGCTCCGCACGTTCCAACAGCTTGTAAAGTCTATCAAGGTTCTTTTCTTTCATCCTGGCAACCTCCTTTTTCATTTTTTGGGTAAATTCTACCCATAAAACCGCCGCCGGTAGTGATCCGGCGGGCATCCTCTGCGGCGGCTGTCAAGGTTCAAAATCTATGATTCCTAAATAAAATTGATCTTTAAAGTTATTAAAAAAATGATCTTTTAAATCTGATAATGTTTTTTCTCCATTTTTTAACGATTCAAAATCACTCAACACCATTTCATCAGTATAATTTGCATATTTATTATAACTAATTGATATCCTAAATTTTTCCCCGGATTTTACCCATCCACAACGACCGGAATTTTTAGCAACTGGATATACACCTATTACATAACCGTATAAGTCCTTATAATCTTTTGTGTTTTTGTCGTGCCAATCCTCTAGTTGTATTTCCGTACCGTCAGGCATTGCCGAAATTTCTATAATTTTCATTTTCTCGTTCCTCCATATTTTCAATTTTCCCGTTTCCGGGTAAAAGCAAGCCGGGGACACGATCCCCGGTGTAAGCCTGTCTTACTTGCTTAATATTCAATTTTTAATTGCGCAGAGCCTTTATATAAAAAAGCTGTTTTTCCGTGTAGGTCGCTACAAGTCCAACCACCAGAAATATAATCATTTATAAGGCTTTCAAAATGCTGGTAATTTGCACATTTAATATATATCATTGTTTTATTCCTCCAATTTTTTGTAGTATCTGATGTTGCGCACCTCTTAAAAGTAAATATAAAATTTTTCTCCGGTTGCGTTCCAGTCTTTGTCTAAGATTTCCATTTTGTATAATTGGCCATTGTTACCGTAAGTGCCAGCAGAATAGAAAAGCTGTGTTGCGCTACATCCTTTAGCTTCAGTATACGCTTTTTTTATCTCTGCAATAATGTTATTTACTCTGTCACCATTATCACCGCATAAATAAGAGCCGGCCGGAACATCTTTTAAGCAGCTAATATAATGGATTGCATTCTCGAAGCTGTAGCAGTTTACGTCTAACTTGATGCCGTCTAAACGCTGACCCTCTGCAATAAGATTTTTCCGTGAAATTCTTTTACTCATATTGCTTTTACCTTTTCACCCGTGTTATAATTTGGGTGCCTTTCTTTTTGGGTGCCGCTCGTTTATCTTCCAGGATGCCGGGCGGCTTTATTTATTTGTTGAGATAACTATAACAGATATAAGGCACAAAAGCAAGATGTAATAATATACAAATATAAGGCACAAAATAAGTTCTTTTGTTGTGCAAAATATATAAGGCACAAAAAACATGATTATATTATAGTAGATAAAAAATAATATTGACATATAAGGCACAAACAAATATAATAAAGATACATTTATATAAGGAGGTGCAAACAATGGAGCGAAAAACTACAGATGCAACAAGAAAAGCGATTTACAAATACGACAACAAATTTGAACGGGTGAATTGCCGTTTTGCAACTGGCACAAAAGACCGCATCAATAAATTAGGTTATAAGAGTGTAAATGATTTTATAAAATTAGCTGTTGCGGAAAAACTGGAGCATGACGAAAAAATATTAAAATAAGGCACAAAAACATATTGACATATAAGGCACAAAATGCTATAGTGATATCACGATATCAAACAAGTGATATCACACTAATGATGTCATGATATCACACAAATGATATCACAAAAAAACTAATGATATCACATAAATGATATCACAAGAAAAGGAGGTGCTAAAATGGCGGAAACATTTAACCAAATGATTAGATTCCCGAAAGACCTAGAACCGCAGATCAAAGCGCAAGCAGAAAAGAACGGTGAAAGCGTCAACCAGTTTGTTATAGGTGCCGTGATTGCAGCATTGCAACCAGTACAGCCGCAGGCAGTGACAGGACAACCGAAAGAAGCACCCGTGACAGGCTCTAAAAGCCCCATAGACGAGAAAATCGCACTCATGCAGGCAAATGAACGGTTACACGCTTTACAAGCCAAAACAGCGGCAGAAAGAGCCGCTAGAGAGCACGGAGAAGTTGCACCAGTCGTTAAACATCCTCCAAAATGGGCGGGCTTACCCGGACAGCGGCCAGACGAAAGTAATGTTGAATGGGTAGAACGCAAGAGGAAAGAAGCGGAAGAAATTTATAAGCAAGGTATGGAACGAATACAAAGAGAAAAGGAGCAGAAAGCATGAAAGGAACACCAGAGCAGATCACAGCAAAGAAAGCCGCCCGGATCCGGTCAAATGTCCGGCAGTTCTTCCGGTACTACCGGGAACAACTGGAAAACGTGGAATCCGAACGGTTGAAAGAATTTAACCGGGCAGAACTGCAAGCGCTGGAAACAGTGCAAGCGGAAACACTCCAAGCACTGGAAGGAATGACAGATGCAGAGCTATTGAACAGCAAATACACATACGGTGACAGGGCGTTAATTGACCGGATCACAGCGAGAGCGGAACGGATAAGAAGAACAGAAAGAGTAACAGCATAAACAGGAATTAAGCAGGTGTAACAGCCTGCTTTTCTTGATCTATTTTCACTGCGTTGTTTTAACGTGCTAAATTTTGTAGACAAATTGTAGACATTTTGTAGACGCAGATAAGATTAAATAAGATTAGATTAAATAAAAGGAGATAAGATAAAAGTAAATAAGTGCAGAAAGACAATGATATACCAAGTATATATAAATACTAGAGCCGACCGGCTGCCACAATACACTCATCTGCAAAAATTACCTATCTGTCTGTCAAATAATCCCATTTGTCAAATTTACAAGAATGATATTTTTTAATCGCATGATTTTTATATGCTCAGGATCATCGGCAGACATACCACCATAACAAATCGTCAAATGTGTAAAAGGTTGTTGTGGATTTATAAATAGCACTTATGGTATGATAAAACCAGTTAGGGAGCCGACGCTAATACGGTGCGAGTGACAGCGGTACAAATCCACCCCCCTCTGGATATGCAGCCGCCCAGATTGCAACCAAGACCACCGGAGTCGACAGACCGGAAACGACAAGAAGTCACTAGCTTGTCACTTTTTTAGATTTATGT
>ERZ834769.2466-NODE-2466-length-13773-cov-25.956481_pt1 | contig 13773 bp, 13 predicted proteins | sample MGYA00519690_ERZ834769 | MGnify/ENA primary metagenome ERZ834769 (study PRJEB31850, sample SAMEA3708760) | human gut metagenome | biome: human gut; feature: human-associated habitat; material: faeces | place: China | collected 2014 ... | reverse complement strand
ACCCTGATGTTGAATTTCTATGCAAAGATAATAAAAAAAAGTAATATACAATGAATAAAATGTGCGATAATCCGAAATAAAAACGTATCTTTGCAAAATAAATTCGATATAAACACAATATAAACAAAAAAACATGATGAAACTTAACAAGACATTTCTTACCCTCGGTTTGGCCGCAACACTCTTGCAGATGCCAACCTCATCGTTTGCCCAGAATGCAGGCGGCAACCGTCAGAACCCTCTCCTGCAGAAGAGCAGCCTTCCTTTCGGCGCTCCTGATTTCAGCAAGATTCAGGAGAGCGACTACCTCCCAGCCTTCGAAGCTGGCATCAAGGAACAGCGTGCCAACATCCAGAAGATTATCAGTAACAAGAAGAAGCCTACTTTCCAGAACACCATCCTCGCTTACGAGAACAGCGGTATGTTGCTGGACCGTGTTTCCAATGTATTCTTCGGTCTTACCAGCGCACACAAGACTCCAGGCATCGCAGAAGCCCAGAAGAAGGTAATGCCTCTGCTCACCGATCTGGACAACGAGATTTCATTCAATCAGAAACTCTTCGAACGTATCAAATACGTTTACGACCATGAGTACAGCAAGCTCAAGGGCGAAGACAAGCGACTCACCGAAGTCATCTACAAAGGCTTCGTCCGCTCAGGTGCCCTGCTCTCTCCAGAGAAAATGGAGCGCATGAAGCAGATCAACACCCGCATTTCAGACCTCCAGGAACAGTTTGGCAATCTTCTTCCTGCAGCTACCAACAACGCTGTGGTTTGGGTGAACAGCAAGGAAGAACTTGCCGGACTCAGCGACGCCGACATCGCACAGTGCAAGAAAGATGCAGAAAGCCTGGGCAACAAGGCTCCATACTGCATCGTCATCGTGAACACTACCCAGCAGGCTATCCTCACCAATCTCCAGAACCGTGAGCTCCGCCGCAAGGTTTATATGGCAAGCATCCACCGTGCCGACGGCACCGACCCTAAGTTCAACACCTTCCCTATCGTAACCGAGATTGCCAAGTTGCGTGCCGAGAAGGGACAGCTGATGGGCTACAGCACCTATGCAGATTATTCACTAGAGAAGACGATGGCAAAGACTGCCAAGAACGTAAACAACTTCCTGCAGAGCCTCATCAAGGAATACGCTCCTAAGGCTGATGCCGAGACCCGCGAGATAGAGGCTTACGCACAGAAGAGCGAGGGCAAGGACTTCAAGCTCCAGCCATACGACCGCTTCTACTATTCTGCCAAGATGAAGAAGGAGATGCTCAATATCTCTGACGATGAAATCAAGCCTTACTTCAATGTGGATAGCGTTCAGATAAACGGTGTATTCTATGCTGCTCATCGCGTATATGGATTGAACTTCAAGCAGCGCAAGGACATTCCTACCTATCACCCAGATATGAAGGTATTCGAGGTAAGCGACAAGAGCGGCAAGCCTATCGCCCTCTTCTACTGCGACTACTTCCGCCGTCCTACCAAGCGTGGCGGTGCCTGGATGAGTGCTTTTGCCAAGCAGAGCGACAAGTGGGGACAGTTGCCTATTATCTATAATGTATGCAACAACGCCAAGGCTCCAGAGGGTCAGCCTACCCTGATTACATGGGATGAGGTTTGCACCATGTTCCATGAGTTCGGTCACGCCCTCCACGGCATGTTGTCAAAGTGCGGCTACAATACCCTTTCAGGTACAGCTGTGGCTCGCGACTTCGTGGAAATGCCATCACAGTTTAACGAGTCGTTTGCCAGCATCCCAGAGATTTTCGACCACTACGCCCGTCATACAGAGACTGGTGCTCCAATGCCAGCCGACCTGAAGGAGCGCATGCTGAAGAGCATCAACTTCCAGCCAGCCTATGCCTTGGGCGAGAACCTGGCAGCTACCTGCCTTGATCTGGCTTGGCACGAGCTGACACCAGACGAGATTCCATCTCCATATATGGCAGGTGCGTTCGAGAAGGAAGCCCTCAACAATGTAGGTCTGCTCAATTCACAGATTCCTCCTCGCTACTCTACCACCTATTTCAACCATGTATGGGGCGGCGGTTATGCAGCAGGTTACTACAGCTATCTCTGGACAGAGGTGCTCGCCGTGAACGTGGCAGATTACTTTGCCAAGCATGGTGCCTTGGATCCAGCTATCGGTCAGGCATTCCGCGATAAGGTTCTGAGCCGTGGCAATACTAAGGACCAGATGGAAATGTTCACCGATTTCACGGGTATGAAGGAACCAGATGCCTCTGGTTTCCTGAAGGCAAGAGGATTGTAAAAGACATATAAGACGTATTCAAGTTTCGCAAGTTCAGAGACGTATAATGATAAAAAGCTCCACACGCCCGGTTGGGTATGTGGAGCTTTTTGTATTTACAGCCTTACTGCTTCACCGCCTTAGGAGTCCAGTTCTTCAGGAATCGGAGGGTTTTCTGCTCATCGTAACCCTTGCCCTGCTCCAGGAAGCTGGAATCCTGAATATGGAGTACATTGCCATTCTCATCCAGAACCACGAAGACAGGGAAACCGAAACGCTGAGGATGATTCAATCGCTTCATCAGCTGCGCAGCCTTCTCAACAGAAGCATCGCCTTCCTTCTTGCGAGGATTGTAATTCACGTGAAGATACACGAAGTTATCGTTCACCGCCTTATTCACCGCCGTATCCTTCTCTACGAAATCGGCAAAGCGCAGGCACCATGGGCACCAGTTTCCACCCAGCTGGCAAATTACGAACTTGCCCTCAGCCTTCGCCTTCTGCAACCCCTCGTCTATCTGAGTCATCGGGTCGATAGTCTCATCATACACTCTCTTCAATGCTCCCTGAGCATGCGCCATCATCACGACAACCGTCATCATGAAGGCAATGGTAATCATTCTTTTCATACGATATCTTTATTTTTCAAATTCATTATAATATACAATACATTTTATTAACTATACATCAGAGGACTTACATTTCGAATGGGATCAACACATTCCGAAGCTTTTCGAAATCGGACTTCGATATTCGTCTGCCCCGAAGACTTCTCACCTGCGGATAATCCTCAAAATAAGACTCCTGAGTGGTGTACCAGCGATGAGAACGGAGCTCGCGAACCAGAGATAGTTTCGATTCTATGCGGCGGGCAAAGCTGGGATTCACACGCGAAAGATAATGCTTGCCATCCTGCATTTCTATGGCAAGCATCAGATAGGTTTGCGGTCCCTTCGCCTTCTGCCTCTCCTCTACCCTCTCACTCACCTTCCAGCCCTTGGTAGAAGTCATCACCCGGATATCCCAACCGTATTTCCTGTTCAGATTATCCATCATCCCCCTGAACACGATGCCGTGAGGAGCCGTATCCTTCAAACCGGTAAAGCCGATGATGTAGTGAATCATCTCATGGAGCAGGACGCTCTTTGCCTGCCGGTCGGTCATATCGTAATACGTACTCATGGAAAGCTTGAAATCATAGAGTTTGGTGCGCCCCCAGCGAGTGGCACGCTTGTAGGCAAGCTGTCCCAGCCGAGTCTTGGCACGGGTCAGTCCCAACTCCGGAACGGGCAGTTTGCCGCCGAAGTAGTCGTGGTCGAAACGCTGAAACCACTCTTCCATCCATTCTACTGTTACAATCATGGCGGCAAAGGTACAGCATTTTGCTCATAAAACAAAAACAAATCACTAAAAACTGGTTCAAATTGTTTCATTTCCCTTCTTTTTAGAAAATAATCCCTCAAAAATTTGCAACCTATCGTTTTTTTCCTTATATTTGCGGCCAGAGATACGTTACACTCGGCTATTTTGAAAAAGAAATTATACGAGATTCAAGGAAAAGTAAATGATTGATGCTTAGCCAAAGACAGATGTTATTGCAAATGCAATTATTAGTAATATGATAAAATGACTTATAATCTTTAACAAAAAACTTATGGAACGATACGATTACGATTTTCATTGTACGAAACTTTTCGAAGAAGGCGTACGCGCTCATCGCTATGGCGATGTTCCGATCATTCACCAGAGCAATGCAGTAGATTGCTTCATCCTAGACATTCCAGCCAAGGTGGAGGAGATGTTTAGAAAGAACTTCAAGTTGAGACTGGACGAGACCATTCTGCTGGCTCGAGATACTTCTATCTGGACAACCGGACAGAGGGACTGGTTATCACCAACAGACGCATCGTCTATATCCCAAAATGCATTGGCTGCAACAAGAATATCTACGTGATTAACTATGCAGGCTGCCAGCAGATAAACACAAATACAGACTCAGTACTCTTCTGGAAGAGTAATGAAAGCTATCTAGCCATTCCAAAGAGTTTCTTCTTCAAGACAAGATGGAAGACCTATGACTTCGACAGAAGCATAGAACAGGTTACCATACTCCTCAAGAAGATGGGCAAGGCACATTTGCTGCATAACAACGCTGCCCATCTTGCATATATTACGAATAAATATGCAGAAGTTTAGACTTCTGTATCCCCAAATCAAACATTTTTAGTCTCTGCAATACGATTATAACTTGCAGAGGCTATTTTTTTGTATTTTTATAGCATTTTCTTGTCGAAAATGAGTAACTTTGCAGCCAAATTTAAACAAAAAAATAAATAAGACTGCACAGCACATCATTGACATACAAAAGGCGCATCGCCTTGGCAACAGTTCTATAAAGTGATACTGCCACTGTCGATGCCGGGCGGGGCAAGCGGAATCCTGATGGTGTTCATGCCAACCATCTCCACCTTTGCTATCTCGGAATTGCTGACAATGAACAACATCAAGCTCTTCGGTACCACCATCCAGGAGAATATCAACAATTCGATGTGGAACTATGGTGCAGCCCTCTCGCTCATCATGCTCTTCCTGCTCTTCATCACGCTGGGCATTCCGCAGGGCTATACCACGGTGGTTCTCTCTCACATCACCTTCTGTCTGCCCTACGTCATCCTGAGTGTGATGCCTAGACTGAAGCAGATGAACCCGAACCTCTATGAGGCGGCACTCGATTTGAGAGCTTCACCGATGCAGGCATTGCGCAAGGTGATTATTCCGGAGATTCTGCCCGGTATGATTTCGGGCTTCATGCTCGCCATCACGATGAGTATCGACGATTTCGCCGTCACCATCTTCACCATCGGAAACGAGGGATTGGAAACACTCTCCACCTTCATCTATGCCGATGCCAGAAAGGGAGGCTTGACGCCGGAACTTCGTCCGCTGAGTACGATCATCTTCGTATTGGTGCTCGTGATGCTGATTATCATCAATCGTCGTTCAGAAAAAAACAAGAAGAAATAAGATGAAGAACAAGATATTTTTGGGAGTTAAAGGAGTTAAGCCAATAGCTTTTCTTTTCCTGACCCTGCTGATGATTCTGCCGCTCTCATCCTGTTACAACAAGGAGAACAGAGAGGAGATTCTGAAGGTTTACAACTGGGGAGATTACATCGATGAGGATATTCTTGCTGAATTTCCGAAATGGTATGAGGAGCAGACGGGCAAGAAGATCCGCGTCATCTACCAGACCTTCGACATCAATGAGGTGATGCTCACCAAGATTGAACGTGGTCACGAAGATTACTATGTGGTGTGCCCATCAGAATACATCATCGAGCGAATGCTTCGCAAAGACCTTCTGCTACCTATCGACACTGCTTTCGGTAAGACGCCCTGCGGTATCTTATATAATAAGGTACACGTACCTATAAAAGATGCGCAAACCTGGGGCACACTGTGGAACTCCAAATACCGTGGCAAGCTCCTGATGAAGGATTCCTACCGCGATTCTTACGGCACCGCTCTGATCTGGGAGCACCGCAAGGAACTGGCTGCCGGCAAGGTGACCGTTCCGGAACTGATGAACGATTATTCATCAAAAGCAGTTGCCATCGTAGAGAAACAGCTGAAAGCGCTGAAACCGAACATCGAGGAATGGGAAGCTGATTTCGGCAAGGAGACGATGACCAAAGGCAAGGCTTATCTGAATATGACCTGGAGCGGTGATGCGGTCTGGGCGATAGAAGAGGCTGAAAAAGTGGGCGTAGATTTGGGCTATGAGGTACCTAAGGAAGGAAGCAACGTATGGTTCGATGGTTGGGTGATTCCGAAGTATTCCCGCAATCCGAAGGCTGCTTCCTACTTCATCAACTATCTCTGCCGAGAGGATGTGGCTCTCGCCAATATGGAAACCACGGGTTATGTAAGCAGCGTAGCGGGCAAGAAGGTCTTCGAAGCGATGAGCGACAGAGAGGCTTACCCAGAGACCGGGAATCTGGCTTATTTCTTCGGAGAGGAGGGCAGGGATGCGCACCTGAACCCGATTATGTATCCAGACAGTATGGTGGTGGCAAGATGCGCCATGATTCATGATGCCGGCGACCATAACCCCGGAAGTTCTGGATATGTGGTCGAAAGTAAAGGGTGACAACCTGGGTGGCGGCATCGTGATTTTTCTTCTTGCAGTAGTCTTGGGCTTAACCGTCTTCGTTTCTATCAAGAAATTCGAGCACTACAAGCACAGAAGATTGTCGAGAAAGCATCGCAGACACCACATTATAAAGGTAAAAGGGTAAAAAGCTAAAAGGTTAAAAGCTCATACCCCTCACGCCCTGAAAGGGCAAAAACCTCCTATTTTAGGAAAAAATGAAGTTTTTTGAGAAAAAAGTGAAAAAAGATGCAGAAAAATTTGGTGGAATGAAAAAAAAGCACTACCTTTGCACTCGCTTTTAAGAACAAAGCTTTTACCAAATAAAGAATGTTCGCAAATCAAAAGCTTTTGGGTAGTTACCAGAGTGGCCAAATGGGGCAGACTGTAAATCTGCTGGCTATGCCTTCGGTGGTTCGAATCCATCACTACCCACTTTTCCCAAAATAACTCAAAGATATAAAGATCCGGTTTTCATTATGAGAATCGGATTTTTTATTTTATATCTCCACATGATTTCAGTAATAAGATTTTTCATGTTTACCGACCTATCACACCTAAGTACCTCCCAAGAAAGTCTTTACTTGAAGAGGGCACCAGGCACCTTACAGCCTAAAGACTGTAAGGTGATGATCATATACAGCTAGCACATTTCTGCCTTTGAGCAGGACGCCTACAGGCTTACCTTTCAGTTTACCGATAGAGGAACCAGCAAGGAAGACACCACTCTCCGTGAGCATTCCGTCGCTCATGACATGCTTCTTGTCGTATAGAGGAAACATTCTCTCCCTATCTCCCGTCTGAGCATCAAAAGAAGCCAAGAAAGGCTTGCCACACTTCACCGTACCTCTCATCAGACTCTTGCCATAACCGTAATTGAGCATCAATATCTTGCCATCCCTGAGCAGAAGATGAGCCGTAGAAGCCTCCTTGTCCTGGAAATCATACTTCCAGCGTGTTTGCAAACTGTCTGTTCCCAAACAATAGAGGCTGTTTCTATCGCTAATATACAAGTTAGAGCCCACCTGAAGGATATTTGAAGTCAAGCCCGTAATGATATATGGATTAAGATTATAATAATAGTAATAAAAAGGAGAATTAAATCCGATGGTGACTGCCGCAGACAAGACATTGGTCAATGCCAAAGCCATCATTCCCTTGGAATCATGGATGCCAGTCACAGCCTTCACCTTCTTGATTTCACCCGAATAGATGTTGATCTCGTTAATGGCATCACCCACAACCACCAGGTGAGTGGAATCCACCATGCAAGCATCTTTCCATCCCACGTTCTTGGTCATCGGAATCTCGGCATCCCACAACAGCATTCCTGTGCTCAGGCGATAAGCGTATGTCTTGCTGCCTCCCACTTTCTCAAGTCCTACCACGATATCCAAGCTATCATTGAAATAGACAGGATAAAGATACTGCGTCCATAACGACCGGCTCGTCTTGGCATCAGACAAGGTCAAGAGCGACTTGCCTGTGCTTTTCAGAGTGGAGGAAAGCAGCACCCCCTTGGAACAGACACCATAGAGTTTTGACAAAGAAAGTTTCAGCGACTTTTGCCATTGCACTTCCAGGGTATTGGCATCTAGTGAATAGAGATTGCCAGTATCGGTATTTTTTCCTTTTTTAGTGGTATCACAAGCGAAGACGATGAGCGTGCTATCGCAATTGTAGGCCTGAAGAATGCGCTTGTGCAAATCTATCGACTTGCCACAAATGGGGGCACCTTCATCCATATCCGCAACTTGGACTGATTCTACAGTCGTCTGCGCTGACATCCATATCGAGAAGATCAACAGCAAGAATAAAATAATCTTTTTCATTGTATATTACTTTTTTTTAAAAACTCTGTTATGACATGGCAAAAATACAAATTTAATCAGAAAAACTCACTCTTTTTGGAGAAATATTTTCGGGTCATGGAGCAATTTAACACAATATTGTCATCTGTAACCGACTCAACCCTCGGTCTAAGGTGTAGATCGTTCGGTTAACGCTATACAAAAAGAACCTCTCATAAACGAGAAACTCATAATGTAGTACAAAGTGACAAATCTTTAATTTTTCTTAATTATGTGTCAAAAAGTGTGGGTATCCTTTGGTTTTATGTGTCGAAATGCGTAACTTTGCAACTGATTCAGATGTCTAAAAATGTAATAATTTACAGATACGACATGTCGAAACGCGTTGTATTTTAATAGTCTGATGTGTAAAATCGTGTAAACAATGAAAAGAAAAATATACAAGAAACTGATAGAATAGAAGAATAACGAACAGCACAAACCGCTCATACTCAACGGTGTGAGACAATGTGGCAAGACTTATATCCTCAAAGAATTTGGCAAAAATGAATTTCAAAGTGTCGCATATATCAGTTGCGATAGGAATGATGAACTCGATGCCATCTACGAGGGAGGCTTCAACGTGTCCAAAATCATCCGAGGCATTAGTGCGCTCACGCATACTGACATCATACCTGGCAAGACGCTGATATTCCTCGATGAGATACAAGCATTCCCTAAGGCATTAGAAGCTTTGCAGTATTTCTGTGAGGATGCTCCAGAATATCATATCGTAGTGGCTGGTTCCCTATTGGGCATCACGCTGCATAGCGGCATCTCCTTTCCTGTGGGGAAAGTATGCACCATGCAACTCTATCCGATGGACTTCGAGGAGTTTTTGATGGCTATGGGCGAACAGCAGTTGCTCAACATCCTACTTGGTCACGACTACGAACTGGTGAACTCGCTACATGAGAAATGCAAGGACCTTTTGAGGCAATATTACTATGTAGGAGGTATGCCAGAAGTCGTGAAATCATATATCGACAATGGTAGACTCAACCAGGTGCGAGCTTTGCAGAATGAAATACTCAGCAACTATGCCAGCGACTTCTCCAAGCGCGCCCCCAAGCAAGAAGTGCCACAAGGAATTGCACGCCATCCGCTTCTCCATGCTACCATACAAAGAGCAAGATTATCTCACCAATATGCCTTTGTATCTAGCATTTGACATATAAAAAGAGGCGATCCTTAGTTATTTTCAGTACCGTCAGTATGTTACTGGGTGGACAAGTTACAAAAAGGAGAGCAGCAATCCAACCGTCGCTACTCTCCTCTATCCATATTTGGTATTTAGTCCTTCAAACTTTCCTTATACCAGTCGAAGAGCTTCTTCACACCATCCTCAATCTCAACCTTGTGAGTCCAGCCGAGGCTATGAAGCTTATCTACCGAGATGAGCTTTCTTGGGGTTCCATCTGGCTTGCTGGCATCAAACTCAACCTCACCCTCGAAACCTACAGCCTTCACTACAAGCTCTGAGAGTTCACGGATGGTAAGTTCCTTACCGGTTCCTACGTTAATATGACAGTTGCGAATCTCACCGAGAGATGGGATAGCTCCGCCACGACCCTCCGAATTGTTTCTATCTACGGCACCATCTACCTTGGCACCATAGAATACAGAACTGTACTTCTCAATGCCGATGATATCCTTGAAATCCACATTCAGGAGCACATGAACACTGGCATCTGCCATATCTTCGCTCCAGAGGAACTCACGGAGCGGTGTTCCGGTTCCCCAAAGCACTACCTTATTATCATAGATTCCATAGAACTCCAGCGCCTTCAAGATGCGCTCGTGAGAGTTGTTGCCATCCACATTACCCTCGCCAATGATTTCGCAAAGCTTATCAGTAGGATTGATAGGACGCTTGTTCATATCCACCTCGATGCTGTGCCAGTCGCCGTCGTGGATGAGCTTGGCAAGATAAATCTTGCGCATCATTGCAGGCATCACATGACTGTTCTCCAGGTGGAAGTTATCGTTCGGACCATAGAGGTTGGTTGGCATCACGGCAATATAGTTGGTACCATACTGAAGGTTGTAGCTCTCGCACATCTTCAGTCCGGCAATCTTAGCGATGGCATATTCCTCGTTGGTGTATTCCAGCGGAGAAGTGAGGAGCACATCCTCCTTCATTGGCTGCGGAGCATCCTTCGGATAAATACAGGTAGAGCCCAGGAAGAGGAGCTTCTTCACGCCATGAGAATAAGCATTACTGATTACGTTGCATTGCATCTTCATATTCTGCATGATGAAGTCGGCACGATAGAGCGAATTCGCCATGATTCCGCCCACGAAGGCTGCGGCCAAAACCACAGCATCCGGCTTCTCCTCATCAAAGAACTTCTCTACAGCATACTGGTCGGTCAAGTCGAGTTCTTTGTGAGAACGACCCACCAGATTGTGATAGCCTCTCTTCTCGAGGTTATTCCAGATAGCAGAACCCACGAGTCCATGGTGTCCTGCTATATAAATCTTTGAATTCTTATCCAACATAATTATTTAACGATTCCTTTTTCCAAGTATTCCACAAGGTTGCAGCGAACCTTCTCACCGGCAGCCTCAGCAGCCACCTTGGCCATATCGCTCTCTACCATGATCTTGACGAGATCTTCGAAAGAGGTGGTGTTTGGATTCCAGCCGAGCTTAGCCTTTGCCTTTGTTGGGTCACCCCAGAGGTTCACCACGTCGGTAGGACGATAGAAGTCAGGAGAAACCTCAACGAGTGTCTTGCCGATAAGCTCCTCAGGGCCCTCTACGCAGATACCCTTCTCGTTCTCATTCTTGCCTTCCCACTTCAGTTCGATGCCTACGTGGTGGAAAGCCAACTGGGCAAACTCACGAACAGAGTGCTGCTTACCTGTTGCAATCACGAAATCCTCTGGCTTCTCAGCCTGGAGAATCAACCACATGCACTCTACATAATCCTTGGCATAACCCCAATCACGGAGCGAATCCAGGTTACCGAGATAAAGCTTGCTCTGCTTGCCCTGCTTGATGCGGGCAGCAGCCAATGTAATCTTGCGGGTTACGAAAGTCTCACCACGGCGCTCACTCTCGTGATTGAAGAGGATACCAGAGCAGCAGAACATATTGTATGCCTCGCGATACTCCTTGACAATCCAGAAGCCATACTGCTTGGCTACTGCGTATGGAGAATAAGGATGGAATGGAGTGTTCTCGTTCTGAGGAACCTCCTCTACCTTACCATAAAGCTCAGATGTGGAAGCCTGATACATGCGGCAGGTATCGGTCAAACCACACTGGCGGATTGCCTCCAAGATACGGAGCACACCTGTTGCATCTACGTCGGCTGTAAACTCAGGAGAGTCGAAGCTCACCTGTACGTGGCTCTGAGCTGCGAGGTTATAAACTTCAGTTGGTTTCACCTTGTTCATCACCTGGATGATGCTCATAGAGTCACCTAGGTCGGCGTAATGAAGGTGAAAGTTTGGGGTACCCTCCAAATGTGCGATGCGCTCGCGATAATCGGTAGATGAGCGACGGATTGTTCCGTGAACATCATACCCCTTACTCAACAACAATTCGGCTAAGTAAGAGCCATCCTGACCTGTGATACCTGTAATTAAAGCTACTTTTCTATTTTCCATTTACTTCTTTATATATGATAAATTAATAAATTCGTTGCAAAAGTACTACTTTTTTCTCAGACTAGCAAACTTTCTGTCATTTATTTACCATTCTCTCTAACATTGAACCGGTTTGAACCTAAAATTGAAACTATTTGAATCGAAGCTATCCCCATCTGAATCTAAGCCAGATAGGGATGAGATTCTACCCTTGAGCCGTCTGTGTCTCCGGCCAGTTCACCAGATACAGCATTTCCGTAGCTCGCGTAAAGGCGGTATAGAGCCAGTGGATATAATCGGGATTGAGCATATCATCCGTCATATACCCCTGATCCACATACACATGTGCCCACTGTCCGCCCTGTGCCTTGTGGCAGGTTACGGCATATGCGAATTTCACCTGCAGGGCATTGAAGAACTGATCCTGTCGGATGGCCTTCATTCTATCTGCCTTGAGCGGAATATCCAGATAATCCTCTTCTATCTGATGGAAGAGCTGCTCCTGCTGTTCATGGGGCAGGGCAGGCGCCTCGCTCGTCAATGTATCCAGCAATACCGTAGCTTCCAGTTCATAATTGTCGTAATCGGGAAATTGGAGCAGCAGCGTGGCAAAGCGGAAGCCATAGAGATCGATGCGACGGCGCACCTTCAGCACTTTCGCCCGATCGCCATTCGCCAGAAAAGTAGGAATATCGTTACTTTGAACTTGACTACGTTGAACTTTGAACTTGGAACATTGAACTGTAAGGTTACTTTGAACTTGAAGATTTGAACTTGGAACTTTATGAGTAGCAGTTCCAAGTTCTGTACCTTCGCTCTTCACTCTTCGTTCTTCTATTTCCTTTTCCTTTATCTTCTTTCTCTCTTCTTCCATCCAGTAATAATTGTTCTTCACAATCATCAGGATATCGCCCTGCGAAAGCTCTTCCTCCCTATCCAGCACCATATTGCGGACACCCTGATTGAAGATGTTTGCACGCTTGTTGCTGCGGGTCACCACGATGGTATCGTCCAGACCTACATGGTGATAACTGTCGGCTAGAGCCTCTATCAGTTCGGCTCCAGGCATCGGTTTGATATCCGAATAGCCAGCGAAATGAATCTTCGGGAGTTGGGTGATGTCATCGTGCGTAATCATCTGTCTGATCATCGTGGCATTATAGAGAATACCCGATTCCTCGCTCTGTCGGAGCACCTCGTTCAGATCACATTCATACACCTTCAGTCCATATCCCTCCAGCATCGCCGCATGCAGGGCTGGCGATTCCTCCTCGCCGACAGGAGGCAACTGCGCCTTGTCACCTATCAGCAGCAAGCGGTCGTTACGTCCCTGATACACGAAATGCACCAGGTCATCCAACAGACATCCGCTTCCGAAGCTCATCCCGCCCAATCCCATATTGGCAATCATCGACGCCTCATCTACCATGAAAAGCGTATCGGTATAGAGATTATCATTCAGATTAAACTGTCCCTCTACTCCCGAAAACGATTTTTCACGATAGATACGGCGATGGATGGTATAGGCAGGCGAACCGCTGTTCAGCGAGAAAACCTTCGCTGCCCTACCCGTAGGTGCCAGGAGCATCACCTTCTGATGAATCTCCTTCAGGGTCCTGACGATGGCACCCGAGAGCGTCGTCTTACCCGTACCCGCACTACCTCGCAGAATCATCACGGCATGCGGATCTCTATCGGTAAGAAACTCAGCAAACACCTCCAGGGCATGTGCCTGTTCCTGGGTTGGCGGAAAGCCAAATTGCTGCAATATCTTATATTTTAGCTCGTCTATTATCATCAATTTGTTATTTATCCTTTAATAATTAATAATTTCAACACCAAATATTTTGCGTTGTCTCCGTTTTGCATTATCTTTGCAGAAGATAAGCTGCACTCGGCAATCTGTAAGCAAGCTTACATTGCG
>ERZ834769.2455-NODE-2455-length-13824-cov-5.086063_pt1 | contig 13824 bp, 11 predicted proteins | sample MGYA00519690_ERZ834769 | MGnify/ENA primary metagenome ERZ834769 (study PRJEB31850, sample SAMEA3708760) | human gut metagenome | biome: human gut; feature: human-associated habitat; material: faeces | place: China | collected 2014 ... | reverse complement strand
AGCATTTTGGCAACGCAGATGCCGTGCCGCAGCCGCCGGAGCGGTGCTTAAGCCGCAAGGCGGGAATTGTGCGGTGTTGCCCTTAGATTATACCACAACTTTCCGACTCCGGCACGGTGGAAAAACCCGATTTCGTGCCGGAATTGGGGCTTTCGTGCCAAAAGGCTTGAAAAGCCTGCACCGTTCCGTATACTGAAAGCAGAAACAGTCAACGACGGCAGAAAGGGGGCGGAGCGCTATGTACCACATTGCCGTGCTGACAAAGAGCGAAACGCAGGAGACCTTTTACAGAGAACAGCTTTCACGGTTCTGCGCAGAGCGCGGGGTGTTTCCCAGAGTAGACTGCTACCGCGGGCAGGAGGTATTCTTTGAAGCAACGCGCATAAATGCACCGACCAACGCTGTGATCGCCCTTCCGGGCGTGGATGGGCTGAATGCAGTGGAGCACCTGCGGGCGCTTTTCCCGGAAACGCGCATCATCTGGTGCAGCGAGCTGGATTTTTCCCTGCATGCGTTCCGGCTGCGCGTAGACTACTTTCTGCTGGAGCCGATAACGGAAGAAGCATTCCGGCATGGGCTTTATGCATGGGCAGAGGAAAAACAACCGTCTGCTTCGCCCCGAGCGGATCACAACCAACATGGCAAGGAGGATCACCGATGAAAAAGAGAAAACCGATTTATACTGCAGGCAGCTTCCTGCTGGCAGGAGCATTGACCCTGTCGATGGCAGCCTGCAGCGGAGCACAGGCACCGGCGGAGGCCACGCAGACGCCTTCCGCCACTGCAACACCGGCTGCCACAGCCGCACCTGCCGAGGAAACGACCCCTTCCGCGCCGGAATCCGACGCACTCCCCGTGAAGGCCTTGCAGCCCAAGCAGGTCGAGGAAAACCCCTACATGGCAAAGAGTGATGCGAACATCCATCACGACGGCTATAACACCGATTCAACCGACGAGATCCTGCCGCTCGGCATCTATCCGGAGATTCATGTCTCCTATGAGACGACAAACGCGAATGCGTCGCCCGCCATTTACTTTGACAGCTACGGCCACGCAGTCGTTCCGCTGCTCGGCGGCATCGCCATCCGCGATCTAAATGCGGAGGAGACAAAGACGCTCGGTTATTTTTCCCCGAAGCAGCATGACGGCGGCAGCTACCTGATCCAAAGCTCCTACACCTTCCTGGACGCTGAAAACCGCATCGTCTGCCCGACCAGCAACAACCATGTACTGATGCTCCGCGCAACGGACGAGGAGGGCAATGTCCTTCCCGAGTTTGAAAAGGTGCTTGACATCGACATCAAGGCGGCGGCAGAGGCCGCGCTCGGCAAGGAGCTGACGCAGAATCTTCTTTCCGTGGTATTTGACTACGACGGGAACCTCTGGTTCGCCACCGGCGGCTTCCGCATCTATCCTGAGCGCCAACAGCAGGGCGTTCTCGGCTATATCGCCCACTCGGCAATCGAAGCGATCCTCAACGGTGAGCAGACCGACCTGTCGAAGGCGGTTTTCGTCTACGAGCTGACGCCCGGCGAGGGCGCGGAGAACGGCATTGCCGCCTCCAAGGACGGCGCGGTCATTCTGACCAATAAGAATTGCTATCTGCTGCGCGCCAACAACGGTGTCGAGGCTGTCTGGTGTACGCCGTATGAGAGCGTCGGCGCGAAGGTCAGCGGAGAAGGCGATAAGACCACCGGCGGCGGTCTTGCATGGGGCGGCGGCTGCTCTCCGACGCTGACGCCGAATCTTGTAATGTTCACCGACAATGCAGACCCCGTGAATCTTCTTGCGCTCGACATGAAAACCGGTGAGGTCGTGGCAAAAACGCCGGTGCTTGATGATCTGCCTGATGGCTATCAGGTGGCAATCGAGAACTCTGCGATCGTCTACGATGACGGCGCGGGCACGGTCAGCACGATTGTCTGCAACTGGTTCGGCGCAGGCAACGCAGGTCTTGCCGACCCCAACAACGATTCTTCGATCCAGAGCTACGCCAACATTTATGACCAGAACTGGCTGATGAAGGGCAATGCCATGATCGCCCCCGGCGTCGAGCGCGTGGACACCGTGAAAACCGACAGCGGCTACGAGATGAAGAGCATCTGGACCCGAAATGATCTGAGCGACACCGCGATCATGAAGCTCTCCACCGCAACGGGCTATATCTACGGCTATGTGCAGAATCTGACCACGGGTATGTGGCAGTACATCATTCTCGACTTTGAAACCGGCGAGACTGTCTTTACGATGGATGTATCCAACAAGTACGGCTACAATAATATGGCCATTGGCATGTACACCGGCAACAGCGGAAACGCACTCTACTGCCCGACCGGATATTTGGAGCTGCTTCGCCTGCAGGACCGCTTTGTCTACCTGCCCGAGCTTCCGTATCGCGAGGTCGATCTCGATCAGGCGGCAAGAAATGTGCTTGCGCAGGATCAGTTTGCACAGGATGGCGGCGAAGGTACGGTTGCAAGCTGGCGCAACACTGCGACCATACGCAATGTGCATCCCAACACCACGGTGGCCTTCCGCATGAACAACCTGTCCGGTAGCGCCTCCGATTTGACGCTCTACGCCTATGGTGCAGACGGCAAGCTGGCAAAGGTTGCCTCCGAGCTGTGGTCGATCACGGACGAAACCGGTGCGGCTGTGACGGAACTGACGGACGGCGTACTCTATGAGCTGCGCGTAACCGTCGCCGACGGCGGCGATTTCGACCTGAGCGAGACGGAAAAAGAAATCAAGCTCTCCATTGTGCTTGGGAAATAACTCCGCTTTGAATCCGGCGTTTTGAACGCCGGATTTTTTAGGATGCCAGCCGCAGTCGCTATGGCTAGGGCTTCACAGATTCTTAAAAAGAAGTTTCAAGTTCGTTCAAACCCCTTTTAAACTCTGCACACAAGTCCCCGCTATAATAAGCCTTGTAATCAAGAAACACAACTGGGAAGCATCCCGTGATTACCCACTGCGCCTTAGACCATGCCAGAGCAGTCGCTCGGTCAAGGCCAGACAACAAACAAGGCTATAACGCCATTATATATAAAAATGCTGTATCTTCCTAATTCGGAGGGTACAGCATTTCTTTTTGCCGCAAGTTGTCGTATAATAGGGCTATATTACAGAGGTGGCCAAACAGGGCCAAACACACAGACATCTGACAGGGAAAGGGAAGAAAAACGGAATGTTCAGAGAAATCCGCAAAAGGAAGAACGAAATCAACATTGCTATGGCAAAGCTGTTGTTAGAGTCCAGTCGGCGGGGCGTACTTGCCGTGAACGGCGATGACGGCTACCCGTATGCCATACCCATCAACTATGTTTATGATGGCGAGGCGCAGAGGATTTATTTCCACGGCGCAAAGATAGGGCACAAAGTCGATGCCTTGCGTGCCTGCGATAAGGTATGCTTCACCGTGTTCGGGAATGAGACCGTCAGAACGGAAAGCTGGGCCCCGTTCATGCAGAGCGTTGTCGTGTTCGGCAGATGCCATCTGATGGAAGCGGGTCCCGAAGCAACACGGAGGCTCAAACAGCTTGCAATGAAATACTATCCCAGCGAACAGCTTGTCGATGAGGAAATTACGCAGTCGGGTAAGGCCGTGCAAGTCTTTGAAATCGAAATCGAGCATATGAGCGGGAAAGAAGTACAAGAGCGCTGATGCTGAGGTCAGGGAGCTTCTGTATCTGACCGCAGAGGTGCAGAATGCCGCACTGCCCGATGCAATCATCGAAAAGCACAAGGTACAGGCGGAATATGACTGGATGGTCCGCAATTTTACCGTGCAGGGTGAGGTGCCGGAGCTGCATCACGAGAATTCCTATGCTTCTCGGCTGTATTCCTATATGGGGCAGAAGAATCAGGTCGATTTGTCGGATTGCAAGGAGATGAGACCATGAAACGCAATGAATTAGAAGCCTTTATCATGGAAACATACAATGCAGTGGCGGATTATCCGTGGCGCAAATCTCCGAATCATGAGGTGTTCCGGCATTGCAGCAATCGGAAGTGGTTCGCTCTCATCATGGATGTGCCCAAAAACAAGCTGGGGTTGCAGGGAGAGGAGCTATTGGATGTGGTCAATCTCAAATGCGACCAGATCCTCATCGGTTCCCTGCGGGGAGAACCCGGATTCTTTCCGGCATATCACATGAGCAAGGATAACTGGATCACCGCCGCCTTGGACGGCAGCGCATCGGATGACAAAATTAAAATGCTGCTCGATATGAGTTATCAGGCTACGGCACCAAAGATGCGCAAGCGGAAAGGCTGACAGACTGTTTTGCCGGTCGCTAAAGGCAGGAATATGCGAAGGAGAGCACCATGGATACTACAATGTATTCTGCAAATTAATGGGTTAAGCCCAAATATCAGAACCGAGTTAAGAAGCTCCTCATACACTTCTGGAGCCACAACTATCCATCCGGTACAAAACTAACGCTGAAGCCTGCATTCCGGACATGAAATTAAGCCAGCATCTCAAACAGACCTATCATGATGGGCATTGTAACGATGGAGAGCAATGTACTGAGTACATACAGGGCACTCGAATGCGCTGCATCCCGGTTGTACAGCTGCGCCATGGATGTAACTGTCGCGCAGGCTGGGGTGATGGCGGACAGAAACACCGTCATGAGAATCGCCTTGCCGTCCGCAATCCAAGTAGATGCGTGGATGACACTGAGAAGAAGCAATACCACCATCGGTACGGCCAGCAGACGAAGTGCAACGGGAAGATAGTTGCGCGGTGTACAGAAGACTTTCTTTAGCGGCACTTCCGCAATCGCCATACCGGCCAGCAGCATACCCATAGGCCCTATCATAGCACCTACGCTGCTGAGTGTACTCACGATAGGTGTAGGCAGCGAGATATGCAGAAGGTACAAGAGCGCACCGACGACAATCGCAAGCAGATTGACATTGGTCAGAAGCTTCTTCCATTCGAGTTTTGCGCCCTCTTGCAGGCAGGCGCTTGCGTGCGTCCAGAGAAGAATCAGCTGAACAATGACGAAAGCGCAGGAATAAACGACATATTCTTCGCCAAGCAAAGCCTGAACCAGAGGGATGACGAGCGCGGCCGCATTGCTGTATATGATGTTGACCTGCTCCACGACATCCAATTTAAGCGGCCTTTTAAAGATAGCATTGAGGACCAGAAACACAACATGCATCCCGACTGCTATACCCATCGAGTACAAGAGTCCTGTGCGAATCTGCGGCGTATCATCGATTTGAAATGCGGTGAGAGCAACGCACGGCATGACCAGATACACGAAAACTACAGACAAAACCTTACTGTCTGAGGCTTTCAACAGCCCTGCTTTAACGACTACATAGCCCATTATGAGAATGGTGAACAGCTGAGCTATCTGCTGCATGAGCAACAAACTGACTTCCATGACAGCCCCTTCCTTCGATTCAGAATAGCGTACTCTTTTCTATGAAAAGAGTCAATATGCAACATGACGGAAGTTTTTAGCAAATGGCGAAAATCAACAGTTTGTGGTGAAGGTTGAGAGTTAGCCATATGTACTGGATACTATGCACAGTTACAGGATGTTGCATTTATGCAAACGGTAGAACTTGATAGAGGAGTTGTAAAATCTATAAAAATAAATGTAAACGCGATGTTTTCTTTGATATAATATAGTTAAGAAACTATCCCCTAAAGGGAAGGAGGTCTATTATGAAAAGGAGAGTTAGTACAGCGAAAAGAATCGTTGCTGTAGCTTTAGTTGCTACGGTTGCGGTTTCTTTGACCGGCTGCAAGAAAAGAAAAAACACCAACGATACGACGAGTTCGGATGTGACCACGAGCCAAAGTCAGGCTGCGGTTCCGGAAACACCGGAAGTAACTGCCACACCTGCACCGACGGCTACGCCTGCACCGACCGCCACGCCCGCTGAGAACACTGATAAGAAGGACAACACCACCAGCGAGCCGACTAAGACGGAGAAGCCGAGTACCGGCACTTCGACTTCCGGCGGGACTACCAAACCGGCAGCGACAAAAACACCGGCACCTGCTCCGGCAGCTACTCCGGCTCCTACCGCAAAGCCTCAGGTAAAATACACCTTCACGGTTCGCCGTCATGAGGCGACCTGCACCACGCAAGGCTACGATGAGCATATCTGCCATGAGTGGGGCGGCATGAACTACAATGACCGCTTTGTTCCGGCAAAGGGACACAGCTGGGATGGCGGTACAGTCACGAAGGCTGCTACTTATACCGAGACCGGTATCAAGACCTTCAAGTGCAAGGAATGCGATGAGACGCGCACCGAGGAAATCCCGTCTCTCGACAAGACATATCATATCAAGAGCGTTGTTGCTCCGACCTGCACCGCTGAGGGTTATACCATCTATGAGTGCAATGAAGTCCCCAGCCTGACCTACAAGGGCGATTACAAGGCAAAGCTGCCGCACGCCTACGATGCCGGTAAGGTCACAAAGCCTGCTACCATCTACGAAAAGGGTGTTAAGACCTTTACCTGCACTTCCTGCGGTGCTACATACACGGAAGATATCCCGGTAGTCGAGAAGACATGGCATAAGGGTAATACGGTAGCGCCTACCTGCACAGAGAAGGGCTATACCATCTACATCTGCGACCAGGATTCCGCTCTGACCGAAAAACGCGATTATACGAATGCACTGGGGCATGCCTGGGATACCGGTACAGTCACAACGGCAGCGACCTGTACGACAGCTGGTGTTAAGACCTTTACCTGCACTCGTAATGGCTGCGCAGAGACTAAGACCGAGGAAATCCCGGCTCTGGGTCATAAGTGGGATGAAGGCACTGTAACAACGCCTGCTACCTGCGAAGCTGTCGGTGTAAAGACCTATAAGTGCCAGAATGCCGCTTGCACAGAGACTAAGACTGAGGAAATCCCGGCTCTGGGGCATAACTACGATGAGGGTGTTGTCACCAAAGCTCCTACCTGCACCGAGGACGGCGTCAAGACCTTTACCTGCAAGAATGATAAGAACCACACCTACACGGAAACTGTTCCTGCGACGGGACATGCTTGGGACGCAGGTGTTGTTACCAAGGAAGCGACTTACGAAGAGGATGGCGAGCGCACCTACACCTGCAAAAATGACAAGACCCATGTGCATAAGGAAGTAATTCCTGCATTGGGCTATACCTTCACCGAAACTGTCGTTCCTCCTACCTGCACAGAGGACGGCTACACGCTGCACACCTGCAACGAGAATCCCGCAAAGACGTACCAGGATACGCCTGTTGCTGCGCTGGGCCATCAGTACAAGGAAGTCACTACTCCCGCCACCTGTGGTGCTCTTGGCAGCGTAGACAATGTTTGTGAGCGCTGCAACGATAAGCAGCATGTGAAAGACCTGCCTGCCACTGGCGAGCATCAGTGGGATGAGGGCGTCATCACCAAGGAGCCCACTGCCACCGAAACGGGCATCAAAACCTTCACCTGCAGCGTGTGCCAAACAATAAAGACCGAAGATATTGCTAAGGTCCATGTCCACGATTACACGCGCCTTGGCGAAATCGTCGAAGGACCCTATTGCGAGACTGAAGGCAAGCGTTGGATGTACTGCAGCTACGAGGGGTGCAACGAAAGAGTGTTGAAGCCTGTGCCCGCTATCGGCTACCATGATTGGGACACCGAGCACACCGAATGCCTGAAAAAGGCTACCTGCACCGAAAAGGGCACCATGCTGATGCACTGTAAGCGCGATGCTTCCCATACCATGACCTACGACTACGGCGGTACTGGTCACGTCTGGGATGAAGGCGTCATCACTACTCTGCCTACTTATGACGAATCCGGTGAAAAGACTCTGAATTGCAAGAACTGCGATGCGACCAAGACTGAAAAGGTCCTGCCCACCAAGTACACCTTCACCGTTACCGTTGTTCAGCCGACTTGCACCGAGGACGGCTACACGATGCACAAGTGCAATGAGGACGACAGCTTCTCTTACAAGGACAACATTGTACACGCCACCGGTCATCGTGCCGCGAAGCGTGTTATCGAGCCCACTTGTAAGGAAGAGGGTCGCACCGAAATATACTGCATCGTCTGCGGTGAAGTGAGCAGCACTTTCGATGTCACGCCCAAAAAAGACCATACTTGGGATGACGGTGTCGTAACTACTAAGCCCACGGCTGAAAAAGAGGGCGTCAAAACCTATACCTGCAAGGTTTGCAATGAAACGAAGACGGAGACCATCCCGCGCCTGAACAGCAGCGGCAAGTAAGTTGTAAGCTTACAAAAAGCACAAGAAACACAAAGAGGAGCGTCTGCTTTGGCGGACGCTCCTCTTGCTGTGTCGGAATACCGGATTGGTTGGTATCATTCTTCGGTTTTCTTTTTGAGCCACTGTCTGCGCACGAACGGCATAACATAGGTCTCATCCTCATGCAACTCGAAGCCGTAGCTTTCTGCAATTTTCAGAGACCGTTCGCTCACTTTTTGTCCGGCAGGAAGTTTGCAGACAAAGCCGTTGATGCTTTTGCTGGACGCATCGTACTTCGACTTGTCGAAGATGTGGAGCGTACTATCCTCACCATCATCCTTTTTCAGGTAATAGCCATGTATACTCCTTAAAATGTTAGGTGCTCTAAGCAAAGCTGTGCTACGGGCAGAATTTTATGCGCTGTATCGTTGCGCAGGTATTTAGGATTAAGGTATCTGAGCCCGAACCGGACCCGGTCAAGCGCATCGGCATCTTTGAGAATCGTATACAGCAGCCAGATGCGGTCAACGTTCGGCAGAGAAAGAGCCTCTAAATCTCTGCGAGCGACAGCATCATCAAGGCAATGATACTCGATGAGAAATCCAGTACCGGGATTTTCGGGTTTGCGGTCAGCAGCATAAATATTGCGGGATGCCTTGCCATGGCTATCGTCAACGAAATCGTTCGTACGGCCGATGTCGTGGTAAATGACAGCATCCATCAGCATCTGCGTTTCTTCTTCGGAAAGCATAATGCCATCCATCTCAACGAGAAGCAGCGCGTTGAACAGCACACGCAGCGTGTGCAGGGCATCGTGCCCAGACCCATTTGCATCGAGTTTGCCATGAACTGCATACAGATGCCGAATCTCTTCGCGGCCGACCTGGTACAGGGGCATGATTTCGAGAATTTCTTCTTCGACAGATTCTAAGCCATACAGAGTATCGACTTTCACAGATTTCACGGCAGACGGCAAAATGACAACTTCCGCCTCATTTCTTTCGGGGAAGAACTCAATGATATCATCCTTCGATACCTCTGCCGATACGATAGTGCTGTCTTCAGCGCTCGGCAACCTGCAGGCAAAGAAACAAGCTGCTTTGTAGCTGACCGTCCAAGAGAAAGACTGCGTATACGGCGTTGATTTGCTGCCCTCTCCGCGATAAACGGTAACCGTATCCGGGAATTTCCGAAGCTTTTCAGCAGTTTTCTTCTTCTGCTCCTCAGATTTACCGGACAGGACTTTGCGTATATCGGCTTCGTTTAGATTCTTGAACCCATAATCGGTCAATTTGTAATAATCCATAAAGAGGTCGTACAGTTCCGTTGAGGGCTCTGCGTTCTTGATATACTGCGAGAGCACCGAAACCCTGAAACTGTCTTCGAGAGAAAAGAGATACGACCGAATCCGCTTGACATTCCCCTCAGAAATTGCTTTTGCTATCGAGAGAATCCGATTTTGAAATGCTTCATCCGATTCGTTTGCAACAGATAGGCGCTTGTCGCCGTAAATCTGAAGATTCAAGACAATCGGGATGGTAGGATTTTGAGGCTCGCAATAATAGAGCGAGGACAGGATGTTGTAGGAGGCATAAATGTTCTCAATGGGAAGAAGCGGGTATTTCTCCTGAAATTCCCCGGCAGTCATGCCGACGGTATAGCCCTTCTTCTTGAATTTGGCGAAATCCTTTTTGGTTTTCACTTCCGATAACGGTAGCAGATTATTGAGGTTTGCCCGGTTGGTATTAACGAGAATGTCTCCGATAGTCATGAGTTTGGCGCAGGAAACCCGCGACTTTAGTCGTGGGAGGAATGCGCCCTTAGCTCCTTTCCGTGATATAATTTGTCGCTGCTTCCAGCAACATTAGTTTTTTGTAGCTTGCGCTATTCGAGATAACAGTTCCATCGTATTTTTTGAGGGCAAAATACCCACTTGAGCGTCTGCCGGTAATGAAACATTCCTCGCCGTTGTATCGGACCTTGTCCCAAAGGCGGAAACCTTTCACCAGGTACGGAGCCTGATTCTTCTTGCGGATGCCGCCATTGAGGATTTTCGCCTTATGAATTTGCCGGTTGTGATGACGCAATGCCCGCGTATAGAGCATCGTGTCGCACGGTTTTGCATTTGGAGCCTTGGCAATACAGCGGGCATCGTTCACATGGCTTTTGGGAATTTTGTTCTTCTCCCGCAACAGCTTGGTGATGTACCCGTAGGTCTGTTTGACAGGAATGTTCAGTTCATCCTTCAGTCGTGCGAGCAGCGTGTTGCGCATGATGCCCATGAAGGCGGCGTCGCGCAGCGGCTTGCCGCGCTTTTTGCCTTTGTCCAATGTGATTTTTCCCTCGTGGAGTGCCTTATGGCATGCCACGCATAAGGTAATCAGGTTGTTAGGAGCATTGCCTCCAACATGACGGCTCTCCAGATGATGAACGTGCAGCCGAACTGGCTTCTTTTCTGTCGGGTGGGCACCGCAGCATTGGCATGTATAGTTGTCACGTTTCAGAACGTACTGGCGAACGTTGTATTCGTCGTACATCTCGCCAAGCTGATAGTCTGTCCCTACAGGCAGAGGCTTTCCTTTAAGCATTGCTTTCAGGCGTTGTGTGTCAAATTCTGCGGTTTCCACTCTTACAAGAGTGATAGGCAAAATTCGGCAGATACGCTTAATAACAGTAATATGCTCTTGAATCTTTACTTCTACTGAAGGAGCGAGCCACCCTTTATGCTTGCTGTGAACGCGGTTATCAAATCTTGGCGCACGGTAACGAGTCTTGCGATTGCGCCTTGAACGACGGTTCTGTCTGCGCGTAGATAGCAATTCTACTACATCGTTGCGAGGAGTAAACTCTTCGCGGTAGAGTTCGCGCTTTTCTGTAGATGCAGACAAGCCGACATGCTTGCTGCCAGCATCAATACCAAGAGCGACGGGTTGTTTGTATCCTGCACTGCCGTACAGGAGCTTAATAGTAAACGGTGTGCGCTTTACAACGCATGCTTTTTGCTGCTTTAACAGCAGACGAGCCTTTCCGGGTGAGCACGGCATCAAGGGCTCGCCGTGCTTGTTAAGTACATACACATATTGCATGATACCATGCTCCTTTCGATAAATTAGCAGCCAATAAAAAGCTGTTCTCTCCTCCGAAGAGGGTAAAAATCCTTCCCCAAGGTTATAAACGGCTTGGTACAGCCACACCTGTCGGCTTTGCCTCAGCTTTACGTGATGTGTTGTTGTCTTAGAGCGCACAGCTAGGATTTACACCATGCGGTAACTGTCTATTCGCTTATAACGGGGCACAACTTAATGTGCAAAGGGTAGTCAACATATCCTTGCGGACACTTCTAAAGCACGGACTTGCCGGAGCAAGCCCGCGACTTTAGTCGTGGGTTATTGACGTGTGTATCTCCGCTCTGGACGAATTTCTTTGCCTTAATTATAGCACATTTCGGGTGCTTTTTCCATACAGGAAAGGCAAAGGGCAAACTGCAAATGAGCTGAGGAATTTGGTCCATCTTATTCCCAAAAAGTTGGAAATACGGACACTTTTAGGAATTGAGTTGCAGAAAATACGGACAAAAACTGCATCTCCTCCGAAAATTGCGTAGCTGCTGGAACTCAGGGGCGCGGGGAAGGTCAAAGCGTAGCTGCTAGGGCGTAGCCGCGTACAAAATGAGCCTGCTTTTGAGAAAAACCTTGCAAAAAAGTGCGATTTGTGGTATAATACACAATAGAAGGCAGGAGGTATAGACTCGACGGTGCCATCGATGATGGCCTTGCAAGCCGGTGCGGAGTAAACACCAAAACCTTCGACCCGTCAATGACGGTTGCGGCACTTAGATGTGCTGCGCTGCAGAGATGCAGCTTCCTTCTTTCTATCAAAGTGAGAACCCCTTGCTCCGGTCATTCGGTGCAAGGGAATTTCTTTTTGCTTTTTTGCTTGCGTGTTTGTGCGAATTGCATAGAATAAGAATTGTACAAGCGGAAATGGGTCTGGCGGGTTCTCGAACCTCTTTCTCTTTCCCGCCGAATAGAAAACCTTCCTTTCTAAGTGCAATTTTTTGCATATGCCATCTTGTTTGCCCGCTTGTACATCCTAACCTGCCGGTCACCGCCTTTGGCTGGCAGTTTTATAACCGTGGCTGCATATTTGTAGTCACGGTTTTTCTTTTGAGCAATTTCGCAGGCTTTGCCGCTTTAGGGACGACGGTCCATTGTTCTTGCGCATACCATCAAAGTCGATGTCGAGGATGCGCAGAAGCCTCGGCTTCTGGTTTTCGATGTGAGTCGGGTCATGGCTGTTTCTTGGAAGAAAGGCATTGCCGCTATTACGAAAATTCTGAAAGTCTGGGTCAATAACCCACGACTGAAGTCGCGGGCTTGTGGAAACACGAGTCTGTGATTTCAGCTGTGCCCGAAAGGGTGTGTTGACTACCCTTTGCACATTAAGTTGTGCCCCGTTATAAGCGAATAGACAGTTACCGCATGGTGTAAATCCTAGCTGTGCGCTCTAAGACAACAACACATCACGTAAAGCTGAGGCAAAGCCGACAGGTGTGGCTGTACCAAGCCGTTTATAACCTTGGGGAAGGATTTTTACCCTCTTCGGAGGAGAGGGCAGCTTTTCATTAGCTGCCAATTCATCGAAAGGAGCATGGTGTCATGCAATATGTGTATGTACTTAACAAGCACGGCGAGCCTTTGATGCCGTGTTCCCCACGCAAGGCTCGCTTATTGTTAAAGCAGAAAAAAGCATATGTTATAAAACGCACACCGTTTACAGTCAAACTCCTGTATGGAAGTGCAGGATACAAACAACCTGTTACTTTGGGCGTAGATGCAGGCAGTAAGCATATCGGCATATCTGCTACTACTGAAAAGCACGAACTCTATCGCGAAGAAGCAACTCCACGCAATGATGTGGTTGATTTGCTTTCTGCACGACGTGCTTTCAGACGCAGCAGACGAAACCGCAAAACCCGCTATCGAGCGCCGCGTTTCAACAACAGAGTACATAGCAAACATAAAGGCTGGTTAGCACCATCGGTAGAAGTTAAGATTCAGGAACATATTACGCTCATCAAGCACGCGTGCCGTATCCTGCCTGTTACGCTCGTTAGAGTGGAAACGGCAGAGTTTGATACACAGCGCTTGAAAGCGATGCTGGAAGGTAAGCCTCTTCCGGTAGGCACAGACTACCAGCTTGGTGAAATGTATGACGAATATAATGTACGTCAATATGTTCTAAAACGTGACAATTACACTTGTCAGTGCTGTGGAGCACATTCTACGAAGACTAAAGGTGTAAAGCTACATGTGCATCACATAGAGACCCGTAGAACAGGCGGCAATGCTCCCAACAATCTTATCACTCTTTGTAAGGCTTGCCATAAAGCACTTCACGCCGAAAAGGTAACGCTTGACGGCAAAAAGCGGGGCAAGCCTCTCAAAGATGCAGCTTTTATGGGTATTATGCGCAAAACACTTATGGAGCGCCTGCGTAAAGAGTTAAAAATTCCTGTACAAGGAACTTATGGTTACATAACCAAGTACTTGCGCGAAAAGAATGGTATCCCTAAAAGCCACACCAACGATGCACGCTGCATT
>ERZ834769.2441-NODE-2441-length-13931-cov-3.365667_pt1 | contig 13931 bp, 8 predicted proteins | sample MGYA00519690_ERZ834769 | MGnify/ENA primary metagenome ERZ834769 (study PRJEB31850, sample SAMEA3708760) | human gut metagenome | biome: human gut; feature: human-associated habitat; material: faeces | place: China | collected 2014 ... | reverse complement strand
TTTAGCATTCCAGGGTTTAAGAACCAGCTTCATCGAACTTGCCACTTGTCCTCCCCTCAACTCAAAATCTATCTCGATACTTTTTGTTTCACCAGGGGCCAACCAGAAGTAATTATCATTCGCATAAAAAGAACGGGGAACACCTTCTATATCCAAATGAGTCATAAAAGAGGGTAGCTTTCCTCTGTTTGTCACGACTATATGCAGCTGTCCTTTATTCTCTTTCATTTTCATCAACTTTACATCCTTCAGCTCAACAGTTGTTTTATGTTTAGCCACAGTCGGCTTTAACCAGGGACCATTGGCCAAAGTCGGCCAATCGACAGGCTCAGAGACAAACTTTTGATAATAGGCTTCATCTTCCATTAATTTGATGGTGCGCGGCCAATATTCAGCATGAGAAATCACTTTTCCATGCTCATCAGTCAAAGATACAACGGCAAAAAAGTATTTTTCTTTATATGTCTGAGGGATAGAATATATCCCCATCTCTTCTTTTAAAACCGATGTGCCTTCCGGAACATTAATTTTTTCCGAAACCTGCCATACTTCTTTAAAAGAGTCATCCAATATTTTCACCTGCACCACTCCTTTAAAACCAGGTCGATCCGCCCCATTTAAAACGTTTACGGAAATCGGGAAAGCTTCTCCGGGTGCCCACAGCAGACGCTTGATATCCAACAAAACATGAGTCGGTTCGTATGTCCTTTTTAGGAAATAATAAGTTGCCGAAGGCTGTCCCATGCCATCGACCAAATTAATTGCAGCAACTACCGGCCAGGGACGCTTATATACCCAAGGCATCAGCCCGGTTGTAACCGGATAATTACTTTGAATACCTTCCGACATAATCTGATAAAATTCACCAGCACCAATCTGAGTCGCTTCAGCAATTGTTTCCAATGCCGGTTTAGACATATTGTCAATATGGGAAGCACGACTCAGCATACGGGGTACACGGGAAGGATTATATTCAGCAAAATGTTCTACAAATTCAGGATGCTCCAATACGAAATCCTTATCATACATTCCTCCCAAATCTACCAACTCACCCGGAGAAACCACTTGTTTTATATTTGCAGGGTCTGTTATACAATGTACGCCAGTCTCAGCCACATAGGGTATCAACTCAAAACCTTTATACCATGCGGGATCAAAATCCGGATAAGAATGCATGGAACCGGCATCCGGAGAAGTACGCAGAAAACACCTTGTCGGATCAAAAATAGCCAAGTTACGCTCCAAAATACCCATAGAAGCTGCATTTCCATAAGAATACGGATTAAATTCATTTCCTCCGCACCAAACAGCCAAAGAGGGTTGATTTCTCAACCGGAAAATATTTTGGCAAACCTGCGCTTCCCAAACATCTTGCGGCCATTCGGGCGTGTCAAAATTGGCAATATTAAAATCCTGCCAAACCATTATACCATATTTATTACATGCATCATAAAAAGCATCACTCTCCAACAGTCCGCTTCCCCAAATCCGAAACATCTGAATTCCCATATTCCGTGCCATTTTCACAGCCCAATCATACTTATCTGCCGTCAAATCGTAGAGGGCATCAACAGGCATCCAGTTGACACCTTTCACAAAAAACTTTTTCCCGTTTACGACAAACTGCCAGTCTTGCCACCTGTCACTTGTCCGAATGCCGGCACTCCGAACCTGTTCTATTGTCCGGATTCCAAAATCAAACTGAATGCAGTCGGTCAACCGATCATTTACTTTTAATGTCATTTTTGCCTGATAGTAATCCGGGCTACCCAAACCATTCGGATACCACAATTTAGGATTATCGATAACAAAACGTTCTTCCATCCAGCATCTTCCTTCTATCACCTCAGGTGAAAATTCTTTTGAGAATACGACCTGCCCCTTATCTATCAAGTCGAACATCACTGTCAACTTATCTTTTACCCGTTTATTCTGTGGGGCACTTGAGGGCTTTCCATAATTCGATATCTGACAATTATTCCAGGGATGCAACTGATAGTCCAATGTGTTTTTCCCGGCAAACAGTTCAACACTAAAACCTATTGTAGCCTGATTATTTTCTATCTTTTCAGTAAAAAGGAAAGGACGCTCCATATGATATTCGGGGATAAATTCCATACGGACATTTCGCCATAAGCCCAAATTGAAAAAAGGTTCCATCGCACTTCCCCCCATCAGAAACCACCCCTTAACAATGTTTCCCGGTCGATTCGGGTTAAAAGACGTTTTCCCATAATTGGCGGACATAACTTCTACGATCAGTTCATTATCCCCTCCATAATTTAAGTTTTCACTTACATCAATGATCGGACCGCCGAATATACCCCGATGCTTGCCTAATTCTATGCCATTTAACCAGACTTTTGCAAAATAGTCAATACCATCAAAATTCAGTAAACAAGAGTAACCATTCCGTTTTTGAGGAATTGCAAAATGTTTTTTATAATACCAAACTTTCTGTTCCAACTTCTCATGTTCCCTGGCATTCAAATGTTTATAGGGATCACCCAATATGCCCGCTCTGTAATTAGCCATTTGGACAGAAGTCGGATATGCCACCGTAAACCAGGCATTCTCCCTAAGTTTTGCCAAGTTTTCAACAGGAGATTCTTCCGAACTCAATTCCCAATCCTGGGATAAATCGATATGCTGCTCTGCCAGCCTCGGATAAATATAATATGGAGACTCCAAATCTCTTACCTGCGCTTTCACAATCGAAACGCAACACAAACAGCACCATATTAAAAGACATCTATACTTAAAAACGCTCTTTCTTACCATACTTTTTTCATTTAGTTATTAGACATAGATTCCATATAAAATCAATGATTTTCATTATTAAAACGCAATACTACCGAACGTTTGAAAGTGATCTCCAGAGTATCGTCCACCACATGGGTAACTTTTCTCACATCACTCCAAGGATCATATTGTTCTACATCCGAGACTTTATTACTTAAAAATTGTAGCGGCAGTTTCACCGTCCTGCTATCCGGCAATAGATTTCCGATCAATTCAGTATGCCAATTGCTTAAGGCATCCCGGCACCAAACTAAAGTATGCGTATTACCTTTCAAACAATAAAAGCGAACCTGATCATGCATAAAAAACACAGGCTGATACTGCTCTGTTACCGGATTTATATTTTCTGTAGCATGACTAAAACGTCCGAAATGCCACCATAAATTATTTTTTTCTATATAATACTGCCAGTGCCAACTTTGTCCGGGAGCAGCAGCTCCCGAAAAAAAAGGGGCAAAAATCAAATCATGTAGCAGAATGCCTAATGTATCCGATTCATATAACTTGGATGGTCCGGAATGATGTGCCTCGACCGCACCCACTTCCGAGAGTATAACAGGTTTATCAACAACCATACTACGCAATAAAACGACCGCCTGACTTGCCAAAGAATCCATAGGAGCCTGACAAATATCCCAGGCGGCTCCCGGATCCAAATAGCGATGAACCTGGGCTATCTCATTATCCGAAAGAGAAGAAAAATCGGTATACCACTCCTGATATTTTTCATTATCAAAACTCCCCAGGCTTTGCATAACCAAATGATGCGGAAAATAAGATTTAACGACAGGCAGCATCTCTCTTGTCCATTCCAGCTCCCCTGCTATTCCCTCGGAAAAACTTACAGAATTGATTTCATTCCACAATTCCCAACCCATAATAGCCGGATTGTCCGCATATCTGGTGGCTAAAAAGGCAACCCTGTCTATATATAAATTTTTCCCCTGCTGTGTTTTGAAAAAATCATCCATATCGCTCAATGGCCCCCGGTTATCACAAGAATAGATTGGTTTATCAAAAGCCACTGACGAAGAAAACGGGGCTGAATATCCTGTTAGTTTCCTGAAATTTTCCAAACAAAATTTGATCTTGATCCCATATTTCGTCGCCAACTCCAACAGTTTGTCAATTCGCTTTACTCTATTTTCATCAAACTCTCCGGCTTTCTTATGTTCAACCTCAAAAAATGGCGCACTCAACCAAATACGTGTGTAATTTCCTCCATTTTCCGAAAGATTGCGAAAACGCTGTTCATAAAGCTGTAAAACTTTTGTTTCATCCGTTTCAAAACGTTCCCAACAAATATTAGGACCTACAGGAATAAAAGGTGTACCGTCCGAATATTCCAAATAACGAGGATTCACCTGACTCACCCTTATAAAGTTTTGATCACGCTCTTTTCCACAAGAGAAAAAAGAGCATAGAATCATCATATATAATATATTCCGTATCATAGACTGATTCTTAAAAGTAACCACCTTTTGCTGTAATTTCCTGGACACTGTCTCCGTTTTGTACCCAAGAGAAAATCTTCTTCTCATTTTCACGTATCTCTTCCGAACGTAAAAGCACTTCATAGGCTATTTCTCTTGGTACTACCAAAACTCCGTCAATATCCCCAAGTATTATATCACCCGGCTTAATCGTTACATCTCCGATTTTAATCGGAATTTGATAGTGAGTAATCAAACAACGCCCCAAACTACCATTTGATATCCGGTATTCGTAAAACACAGGAAAATCAGCACTCAAAATCTGATGTGTATCCCGTATTCCCCCATCTATACAAGCGGCTTTCAGTTTTTTCCCTTTAGCAGTCGCCGTCATTACACCTCCCCACAAAGTAGCTTTGTCATCCCGGCTTGTATCCCAGACAACAAAATGATCTTCCTGCATCTCATCCAACATCTGAGTTCGATATTCCATCTCACCCTTTATCTTTACGTTCGGTGCACTTTTGACAGTAAACGCAAAACCGGCAACAGAATGATATTCGCGTAAAGGTTTAATCCTACCGGGCAAAGCCTGCTCCAAAAGGCAAAATTCACGCATTACGTCGTTTACGGCACCTGTATACAACTGCTCATATCTAAATAATAACTCTTTATCCGGTATGGGAAACTTTTTCGAAGATATTCCTTCACGGTCCTGAATCAATTTTTCCAGATTCATCATCCCGATTTCTTTCTTATACTGATCTACGCTCATAACTCTTTTATTTTTAATTAATCACTCCGGTAAACTCATTCCACCATCTACCCATATATCCGCACCGGAAATATAGCGTCCGGCATCGCTACACAAAAGCAACGCCATAGAGGCCAAATCATTCGGTTCTCCGATATACCCCAATGGAATATTTTTCTCTATTTTTGTTTTGAAAACTTCATTCGACAAAACTTCCTCATTGCGAACCGTTCCGATCACTCCGGGAGCCAGATTGTTAATCGTTATTCCTTTATTACCCAATTGCCAGGCGAGATTTTTCACCATATTCAATTGAGCAGCTTTTGAAGCGGCATAAACAATCATTTGCTTACTCGGCCTGTTCTGCTGGACGGAACCTAACGTGACAATTCTTCCCCAACCTTTAGATTCCATATGAGGCACACAACATTGCATCAACTCCAGCGAAGCCCTTACATTCACATTCATCTGAGCATTAAACTCAGATAGAGTCACTTCTTCCCATTTTCTACGAATCTGAATAGAAGCATTCAAAACTAAAATATCGACTCCAATTCCCAGTTTTTGCTGCAACTGTTGAAAGTCAGAAGTCAGCGTGTCTGATAATAAGTCGTATTCCCATAGCCACGCTTTTCCTCCCATCTTCAGCACATCCTGTAAAGTTGCTTCCGCCAACTGGCGATTACTCCGGTAATTGATCACAACATTCGCCCCATGTTCAGCCAAAGCTAAAGCGATGGAGCGGCCAATTCCTTGGCCGGCTCCTGTAATCAATGCGGTTTTTCCTGTTATATCAAACAAATGCTTCACTCCCATAACGTTTCTTTATTAAATTCCACCTACTATCGGATACCAGTTCGGATTATACGGATCTTGATGAAAACGAGCGTAATAATCTCCCATTTTTTCATAATAACGCTCATATTTCTCCATTTTTTCCTCATCCAAAACAACTCCCAATCCCGGTCCTTCCGGAACTTTTATAGCCCCATTGACATATTGTAGTTTTCCACCCTGGATAATATCATCTTCCAAATAATGATAATGAGCATCTCCCGGCATAGTCATTTGAGGGATGGTAGATGCAGTATGTAACATAGCCGCCAATTCGACGCCAAACTCAGCTCCGGAATGCATAGCTACACCCAAATTAAACGTACGGCAAACCGCAGTCAGGTCTTTTACTCCACGCGGGCCTTCCCAGTAATGTAAATCCGTCAATATGATGTCTATCGATCTCATATGGACAGAAGGACCCAAATCATCAAATTTATTCGGGTACATATTAGTCGCCAAAGGAATACGAACCTGTTCCCGTACAGCCATCATGCCTTCTATGCCCCAAGAAGGATCTTCAAAATATTGCAGTTCTAACTCTTCCATCCTATGACCGGCTTTTACGGCTGTCGCAACACTCCATACCCCATTAGGATCAATTCGCAAACCAAAGTCATCTCCTAACTTTTGCCGGCATAATTGCAGTACTTTCACTTCTTCCATCGGATCCATGACACCGGCTTTCAACTTCATTGCCGTGACACCCAACTCATCGTTCAATTGTACACAAAAATCGGCCATATCCTCCGCACAGGTATCATGTCCGCCACCCGGACGGTCATAGCGCCAAAACAAATAAGCGATCATTGGAATCGAATCGCGTAATTTGCCGCCAAGAAGCTGGTGCATCGGAACATTAAATGCCTTTCCCATAATATCCAAACAGGCAATCTCTATTGCACCATACAAACGGGAATTGGAAATGTAATAGATACTTCTCAGAACTTTCATCTTGATAGCCTCCAGATCCATCGGATTCATCCCGATGATACGTGGTTTCAGTTTGAGAAGAGCCGCTCTTGAATCTCCTCCGCCTACTTCACCTAATCCGACAATCCCTTCGTCCGTAATAAGTTCCAAGATTGTCCTCAATAAATAACCCGGATGTACTCCCGTGTTATGCCGCAGCATGCAATTCATAGGAATTGCAACGCAACGGACTTTCATGTCTACGATTTTCATTTCTTTATACTTATTTTAAGTGATACTCTATAACTTGATCCTTTCCTGATTTATCCGTATAAGTAATTTGATATTGACCTTTAAATCCCCGGAATTTTACATCTCCGTTTTTACTGGCTTTTACGACCATATTAGTTTTCCATTCATGATTGATCAAATTATCAAGTGCATAAAATGACTGTTTGGGATCCATGTTTCTGGTGAACAACCCGGAAACGGACGGTTCTCCCGGTGCACCGCAATCGTCTACCACATTCCACCACGTGATTCCCATCATGTTTTTAACACTGAACCATAGGCGATACAAGTTTTGTGCAATAACAGCCTGTATTTTCTGTCCTCGGTCATCATTACCCGGAGATGTAATCGTTATTTCGCTTAAATGAATCGGCAATCCGGTTTCCGAAATCCGGTTCATGATAGTCCAGATCTGGTCTGGGGTTTGTATTTCTTTTCCTGCGGCAATATCCAGGCATTGCTGAGGATTAAACAAATGCATTTGAGAACCGGCGACATTTATCTTCACCCCTCTTTTCATCAAGTCTTTTACCTGTTCCGGATATTCCGGACCAGTCCAATAATCATTGATATTCAAAAGGACATTATCCGAGAATACCTGATTGGCAGTTTTGAAAGCTTCAAATGTATAATCACCTGGCATTACCCCATAATTACTTTTACAAAGCCCGGAACCCGGAACCATTGCCCCTTTGGCAAAATCTTGTGCACTCTCATTGACAACATCCCAACTGCTGACGCGGTCCCCATAATATTTAGCTATCTCCACAATTCGCTTTTCAAACAACTCCTTCAACTTCTTCGTCAAATTAGGAAATTTCGCTTCCAGTTGGGCTACAGTCATATTCTTGTATTCATCCGTGTATTTCTCGCTATCCAGGTAATTATCCAGATTGCCATACTCCAGAATTAGTTTATCCATTTCTTTTTTCTCATCAGGCGTCATCATTTGACCTATAATCCAGTTAGGATTATGCCACTTACGGTTTCCCCAGATCAGCGGATGGCCGTGTACCGGAATCCCCTTGCTGAGACAGAAATCTATAATCTGGTCGGGAGAAGGACGACGCCAGTGTGGCTGATGCTTCGGATCCGTCTGGCGATTCCAATATTCTTCCGTATCCCAGTATTCTTCACGAAAACGGGGGCGGTTCGGTTGCATTTCCAGCGTTTTCCAATAAAATGCGACAGTCGCACGATTAAATAACGTCCCGAACACATCTCTATATTTTTGGTTACATGCAGGAGTACCTAATTGATTATAGTTAAATATATGGGCGCCAAATACAAAATCATGCGAAACTTGCTCGATCTTCACTTCTGATCCAGCCGCAACATTCTGTAAATTAACAATAGCATTTGCTTTTCTATTCTGCTCGATGTCCTTATCGATTTTAGCCTGTACCTTCGGATTCCAGATATTCCAATAGGCTTCACTCATGATTTTGTCTTTGTCTTCTTTTGCACTTTTGGGAAAACCTTTCTGTGCAAACAGGTTAAAACAACATAGAACTAAACTGATTATTAATGTTATTCTTTTCATATACAACTATGATTTTAATTATTTAATGTCAAATTCTTGAATTTCTATCTTACCATTCTTACTTGTCCAAGTTGCACGGTAATGCCCCTTAAAGCCTCTGAAACGAACCACACCCTGTGCGTTCGACGTAGCGGTCAGTGAAGTTTTCCATTCCCGGTTTATCAACCTGTCCAATGTCTCATAGACGGGCTTCTTATTCACTTCTTTGTCATAAAGTCCTGAATAAGACGGTTCACCCGGAGCACCACCTCCATCCACGACATTCCACCAGGTAATACCTGTAATATTGGGGCAACTGAACCAGAAACGATATAAATTTTCAGTTATGACAGCCTGGATCGCACTTCCTGTCCTCGTAGAATCGGGGGCACAAACCGTTACTTCGCTCACATGGACAGGACGCCCTACTTCATTCAGGCAATCAACTACTTCCGTGAGTTTAGCCGGTGTCAGGATATTATCCCCCTCAGCTATTTTCTGAGCCTCGACCGGATTAAAAATATGCATTTGAGCTCCGACATTATCTATACGGATACCCCTGTCTATCATATTTCGAGCAATCTCTACATACCGCCTTGTATAAGGAATACCACTTTTAAAATCAATATCATTAATATTAAAAATGACAGATTCCGGGAAATATTTCATAGCCCACTTATACGACTTATAAGTATAATCATCCGGCATTATTCCGCGATTTGCCTGATCAACCGGTTCATTGACTACGTCCCACATCCGGATTCTGTCCTTATAGCGCAACGCCAATTCCTGAATATGCTTTTCAAAATAAAATTCCATCTCTTTACGATCTGACGGCATCCAATCCGGATGTCCCCAACGGCGCATACCATAAATAATAGCATGGCCTTTTGCCATTATCTTGTTCGATTCGCAAAACTCAAGGATGGGATCGACGGGTGGACGACGGAAAATATAAGAAGATCCCGCCGTATAACGTGGCTTTCCTTGCTCAGGTTCCAACGTTTTCCAATAAAAAGGCAATGTAGCAGAATTAAACAAAGCACCAAAAGTATTTTCATACTGTTTATTTTGTTGCGTAGTCTCAAGCTGACCGAACAAAAAGATATTACCACCAAAAATAAACGAATGGCTCAACTGCTCGATTTTGACAGTTGTTCCGGAAGGAATTTTCAATACGGCATCCCCTTTCCGGTATTGCTCTATATTCTTATCTATGCTTGCCTGGACATCCGGATTCCAGATCTCCCAATAAGCCTCGCTCATGACATCCTTATGATCTTGTGCCTGTAAGCAAAAAGCAGAGAAAAACAATCCTATCAATAATATTACATTTTTCATATTTTACAATTTTATAGACACTTTACTAATTATCTGTCTCTTCATAAAACTCTTTCAATAAAAAGAATCTGATCGCCACAAAAACGGCTAAAGCTCCTAATAAATAGAATATTGCCAGAAACGATATGCCAAAAGACAAGCCATAATCAGTCTTCAGATATCCCAATATCAAGGGAGCCAACGCCCCGACGATAAAGGCAAAAGCGGTCATAATCCCTACCGAAGATGCTCTTAAATCCGGAGCTATCACATCAAACAAGGCGGCATACAGATTTGAATCATAAATTCCCCTGAAAAAGCCGAACAGAGCCAACATTGCATAACTTACATATAAATTCGAGGTATATCCCATGAAGAATATAAACGGAGCACCGAACAACAATCCGACCAGTTCCGTTTCCAGACGGACTGTTTTACGCTTTTGCGCATATTTATCTGAAAATTTTCCACCTATTAAAACACCCAACAATGCGGCTGCAAAATGAAAAAACATAGAGGTAAACCCGGCCGTCGAAAGAGACAAATGGAACTTTTCATGATAGAACGTAGACATCCAAGTCACATAACCGATATTCACAAAACACATTCCTCCAAAAGCCAGACAAAGCATCCAGACTGTCTTTTTCTTAAATATCTCTTTGATGACATATCCAATAGAATGCCGTCTTTCTTCTTTATTCTCTTGAGGAGTATCTGCCATTCGGAAAAACAAATAGACACACAACAGCAAACCTCCTGCTCCAAACGTAAAGAAAGACATACGCCATCCGAAATGTTCTCCGATGTAAGCAGCAATAAACCCACTGGCAACAATTCCGACATATAAAGAAGTCTGGTGTATGGACATTGCCATTGCACGGGTTTTATGATGATACTGGCTAATCAATGATGTTGCGGCTGGATAATAGAAAGCTTCACCTCCTCCTGTTGTAACACCGCGTAATATAATTAGAGAGATCAGCCCGCCACTAAATCCGGTGCATAATGTCCCGATACTGAAAATCAGGATACTGATAAGAATAATCCATTTTCTCTTCAGAAAATCCCCCATATATCCGCCGAACGGGACCAAACAGCCATATACAACCGTAAATACAGAAGCAACAAGCCCCAATTGTATATCCGTCAAATGCAGATCCTCCTTTATCAAAGGGATCACCACATTAAAAATCTGCCGGTCACCTTGGTTCAGGAAATAGGCAACCCATAACATAATAATCAACTCCCACTTATAGGTAATACGTAGTCGTTTCATTTTACGAATAGTTTATCGAAGGTGTGACTTAAACCACACCTTCATATTTTTAATTTAATACCCCGGATTTTGATCTTTCGACGGATCAAGGGCCTCGTTATAATCGAATTCTGTTGTCGGAATCGGGAAAAGCATATGTTTCTCCGCCACATCTATACCTTTGATTTTCTTAATCCGGTCTTTTGCAATCCCCAATCTGCATAAGAAGAACCAACGCTTCATTTCATTCATGCACTCATAAGCTTGTTCTTTTATTAACAGATCCATGAATTTATCGACCGATCCATAATCCGCCAGCTTAAAATCGACCTCGGAAGGACTATTAGGATCATAGCCATACGCGCGGCGGTGGATACGATTCAGCATTTCCATAGCATCGATTGTAGGAGTGCCTGTTGCCTTTGTTATGGCTTCAGCATAAATAAACAAGACATCCGGGAAGCGGATTAACGGATTTGAATTACCTGATCCACTGCCACTCAAAGCATCCGGATCGTAAAACTTCGCCATCAAATAGGTATTATCTCCTAAACCAAAATCATGAAGCAACAAATTATAATCTTTCCGCAAGTCTTTTACATCCCATTCTGCTATCATCTGGTTTTCTGTTGTTGTATAAAGTCCGTACCAGCCACCAGCACCACACATCGGTTTTCCATTTATCAAAGCAGATGGATGTGCACAGAACATAACAAACTCCCAACCATTCTTCGTCGTATTGTCTTGCTTCAGATAAAATATTTCCTCCGTCGTATTAACGACTCCCGCTCCAAATATTTTTTCAAAATCACGGGAAGAAGAAACTGGAACCAGAGAATAGGCATTACTATCGATAACCTGCTTCGCAAACGTGGCTGCCTCCTGATATTTTTCTAATTGCAGATATACCTGAGCCAAGAGACTCCGGGCACTATTCTTACAGGGCGTTCCCACTAAACGGGCCTTATCAGGTCCATTTTCAGTAGCATACAATAAATCATTTACGATATAGGCATAAATATCATCTACGCTACTTTTTCCTAAATTATAGTCCGCCATATTTTCTTCAGTACGCAAAGGGCAGCTTCCGAAAGAACGTACCAAATAAAAATAACTTAAGGCGCGGATAAAACGCAATTCGCCTAAATAAGCGGCTTTCGATGTTTCAGACAAACCAGAAGCTTCCGGCAAACGGGAAATAGCAATATTACAATCTCGGATTGCTTTATAAAGGCTGGCCCAAACCATGTTTGCACGAGTCTGGTTCTGCGTATTCAGACCTTCATAATCACTATTTGCCTCCCAACTGCCACGTCCATAAGCATAATCGGCAAAGCATTCCAACAGTCCCGGATAGCTCATCGCAAATCCGCTTCTGAATTTTGCTAAAGGAGCAAGCACAGCCGCATCAGCCTCCTCTTCCGTATTATAAAATGTTTCTGCTGCCACTGCTTTAGGATGTTCTTCCAACCAATCGGAGCAGGAAGTAAAAAAGATGGCTACAACAACCAGTAAAAATAATATTCTCTTCATAACATACTCTTTTTAAGGATTTAACTAAAATTGGACTTTTGCGCCAAACGTTACACTTTTTACATTCGGATAGGTCAGATAGTCCAGACCGGAGTTTACACCGCCGCCCCATGAACTAACTTCCGGATCACGTCCCGAATAACTTGTAATAGTCAGGATATTCTGGGCACTTACATAAACCTTTACGCCTTTCAACCAACTACCTACAGCCCATTTCGATACGGGCAAATTATACCCTAACGAGATATTTTTCAACCGCAAGTACGAACCATTCTCGACATATCGGTCGGAATAGTTCATATTCAATTTACGCGTAACTTTAGGATATTTAGCCGCCATATTCTGAGCCTCAGTATTATTAGAGCTCCAATGACTATATAGTACATCTCTTTTCAGGTTCAGTCCCATACCCTGATCCAAGTTTGCGGTCTCGGCAACATTAAAGACGTCATTACCCTGACTCCCCTGGAAGAAGAAAGAAAATTCAAAATCTTTAAAACGGATATCAGAATTAAGGCCATATGTAAAGTCGGGATTCGGATCACCTGTGATAAATTTATCATCATTATTCAAGACACCATTTCCATCACGGTCTACATATTTCAAATTACCATCTTCATCATACCCGTCTTCCTTATAGGTATAAAAAACGCCTAAAGGCTCACCTTCACGAACCAGATTTATAAAATCTTCAATGTAAGACAATCCTACACGGCTACCATAAACATCTTTGCCTCCGTACAATTTCACAACCTTATTACGGTTAAGTGCAAAATTGGCAGACAAAGTCCACGAAAAATCTTTTGTTTGGAAAACTTCACCTTCTACCAAAAGCTCTATACCCTTATTACTCATTTTGCCAATATTCTTGATCGTTGTATCATAACCGGTAGAAGCCGGCAAAGCTACCGAGTTCAGCAAATCTCTTGTCATCTTTTGATAATAATCGGCAGTAACGCGCAGCCTGGAATTGAACAAACTCAAATCAACGCCGACATTCCACTGAGCAGTCGTCTCCCATTTCAGATCAGAAGGTAATGTCGTACTGGCGGCATAATAAGTCGAAACGCCACCATTCACTGGAGCTTTTCCCTGGCTCAACATATTCAGTGTTGCATAAGAGTTAATAGCTGTAGAACCGGTTTCACCATAACCAACACGCACTTTCAAATCTGACAATTGTTCAACATCTTTCAGAAAACCTTCATCCGAAATACGCCATGCGAGTGCTGCAGAAGGAAAATATCCCCACTTGTTACCTTCGCTATACCGGGA
>ERZ834769.2416-NODE-2416-length-14018-cov-6.742462_pt1 | contig 14018 bp, 10 predicted proteins | sample MGYA00519690_ERZ834769 | MGnify/ENA primary metagenome ERZ834769 (study PRJEB31850, sample SAMEA3708760) | human gut metagenome | biome: human gut; feature: human-associated habitat; material: faeces | place: China | collected 2014 ... | reverse complement strand
GGATGAAGCTGTACGGGCTGGGGGCGGAGTAGAACATGCCGAGACCCAGCAGGGCAATGAGGCTGCCGCCTAAATAAACGTAACGGTGATCCCGGGTGATGAAGTTCTTCCGGGGCGCGGTGGATGCTGCCATGGTGTTTCCTCCTTTATGATGCGAAGCGCCTGATTTTTCTTTGAGTGCTTCGCGTACCCGCCGCCGCGGTTCAAGCGGCGGTGCGTGGGCGATTACTGGGGCTGGCCGTCGACGGCTGCCTGCCACATGGCGGCGCGGGTGTCGCTGTCGATGCCGGAAAGGATGCTGTTGACCTGGTCGAGAAGTGCGGTGTCGCTCTTGCGCAGACCCACGCAGGAGCCCTTGGCCGGCAGCGTGAAGCCGCTGCCCTCATCGAAGGTGACCAGGCGGAAGTTCGGGTTGGAAGCGAGGTAGCCCTGCGCGTTCTCAACGTTGATGACGATGGCGTCGCAGGTGCCCTGCTGCAGGCGGGAGATCATGTCGGGCACGCTGCCGACGGGGCTCAGGTGGTCGACGCCTTCGATCTGCTCGATGACATCGTCAAGCGCCGTACCCTGCTGGCCGAGGACGGCGGCGCCGGAGAAGTCCTGAATGGAGGCGGCATTTAAGTACGGGGAATCGGCGAGCACCATCAGGCCGTAGGTGGTCTCACGGTAAGGATCGGAGAAGTTGATGGATTCGCGGCGCTCGGCGGTGTCCATCATACCGGCGATGATGGCGTCGATCTGGCCCTGATTGAGCGCGTCGATCAGGCCGTCCCAGCTGAGCTTGACGATGACGAGCTCCTTGCCGAGGCCCTCTGCGATGGCCTTGGCGATCTGCACGTCATAGCCTTCGGCATACGCGCCGGCGACGTTTTCAACGGGGACGTTCGAGTCCGTCGCTTCGCTTTCCTGCCAGTTGTTGGGGGCGTAAGCGCACTCCATGCCGACGCGGAATTCATTGCTTTCGTTTGTGGTGGTGTCCTGCTGCTCCTGCTGCTGATCGTTGCTGGAATCGTCGGCGGCCTGACTGCCGCAGGCGGTGAGTGCGAAGAGCATGATGGCCGCCAGCAGGAGGGCGGTAAAGGTTCTGAGCTTCATGGTGGTGGTTTCCTTTCTTGTGATGAGTTTGATTTTTTCAAAAACAGGGGAGTCCTGCTTTCTACGCCTTCAGCGCACTCCCGATGCAGACAAAAAACAAAGCCGTAAATGCTTTGTGAAGCATTTACGGCTGCAACTGTACTGCAATCCGGCAAACCGGTCATCACCTTGGGGGGGGATAAACAGCTTGCCGACCTCGATAGCGCTCCACATACGTGACAGTCCGGCGGATGTTCTCCGACGAACCAGCGGCAAACGGCACAGGAACCGTTTCCACTTCGGCGGCATCCCCTTTCGCGCGCTCCGGCTTCCTGTGCCGGTGCGAACGTGCTACTTTTGTCAGCCGCGCCTCTATCTTCCCGACCTTGCGATCGGGCGTTTGAAATTGTTGGCGTTACCATACTCCCATGCTGGGAAAATGTCAATCCCTAATTTTCCACTTCTCCAAATTTTGAGAATCTTTTTACACGGAAGAATGGGTTCTTGTGAAATATTACCACAGCTTTCCTGCATGAATATCGAATATGACACAGCGGAATGTAAAAAAGGGGCCGGAGCATGATACCCCAGCCCGCTGAAAATTCATCTTAAAACTCGGTGACGACATCGTACCCGCTGCCCGTCCAGATGGCGGGACGCGTTTCCAGCGTGTGCAGCGCGGTGACAAAATCGGGCAGCGTCGTGACCGTTTCGGGCAGCCATGTCACATATTTTCCCACCTGTTCCGGCACGTGCGCGTCGCTCGCGCCGATGGCCTTGAGCCCCAGCTCGCGGCAGAAGCGCAGTGCCGTCCGGTTCTCTTCAAGCGGCGTGCTGCCGTTGAGGACCTCCACGCCGCCAAGGCCGTGCACATCGCGCAGGTGCTCGCGCAGCCCGCGATTGTTGTTGCGGAAGGGGTGGCAGGAGACGCAGAAGCCGTCCTTTTCGCGCACCAGGTCGATAAAGTCCTGTGCACTGACGCGGTGGTCGGGGATGCCGTCGATGCCCCAGGCGGTGATATCGCCCCAGAGCGAGAAAAATTCCACGCCGACGAAGATGGAATAGCCGATCTCGCGGGAATAGGCCTCCGCGCGCTCGCGCAGACCCATGCTGTCGTGGTCCGTGATGCAGATCGCGTCCAGCCCCTTTCGCCTGGCGATAGAGACGATCTCCTCCAGGTGGAGAAAGCTGTCGGTCGAGTAGGTGCATTCGTGCAGGTGCATATCAACAAGCATGGCGGTGTTACCCCTTTTCTCCGTGGCGGATGACCTTCAGTACGCTGCCATCGTCCTTCCACACAATGTCATTGAGGCCGAGAAATGACGCGATATAGTCGTTTGCGGGGCGGCGGAAGACCTCCTCCGCCGAGCCGAGCTGCAAGAGCTCGCCCTCGCTCATCACGGCGATGGAGTCGGCCAGAATGAGCGCCTCCTCCTGATCGTGCGTGACGAAAACCATCGTGGTGCCGAGCTCGCGCTGCAGGCGCTTGAGCTCCCCGCGCATCCGCACGCGCAGCGCCGCGTCGAGGTTCGAGAGCGGCTCGTCAAGCAGGCAGAGCTTTGGCTCGACGATGAGCGCGCGGGCAAGCGCCACGCGCTGCTGCTGGCCGCCCGAGAGCTCGCCGATGCGCGCGTCCTCGCGCTCGGCAAGGCCGACGAGGGCCAGATACCGGCGGCCCTTTTCCTTTGCCTCCGCGCGGGAATAGCCGCGGAATTTGAGTCCGTAGGTCACGTTTTGCAGCACGCTCATGTGCGGGAACAGACCGTAGGACTGGAAGACAGTCGAAACCGGCCGCCGCTCGGGCGGGAGCGCGGTGATATCCTGCCCGTCGAGGAGTACCCTGCCGCCGTCGGGCTTGAGAAAGCCGCCGATCATGTTGAGCGTGGTCGTCTTGCCGCAGCCCGACGAGCCGAGAATGCACAAAAGTCCGCCCTCTTCCAGGCCGAGGGAGAGGTCATGCACGGCGTATTTGCCGTCAAACTGCTTGCTCAAGCGGTCAAGTTCGAGATACACGGCGAATTTCTCCTTTCCGGGTGATGAGGAAGGCGAGGCCTTCAACAAGAAGGACGATGACGGTGATGACGCTCGCGATCAGCGAGGCGAGGGCGTAATCGCCTTGATACACCGCGTCAAAGAGCTTGAAAACGGCCAGCTGACGCTTGGCGTCGATGAGAAAGATGATGGAGCCCGCCGTCGTCATGCTGCTCGTGAAGTTATAGACAAAGCAACTCAAAAACGCGGGCCGCAGTGCGGGAAAGACCACATCACGCAGCACAGCGAGCCGTCCCGCGCCAAGGTCGCGCGCCGAGCGCTCCTGCACTTCGGGTAGGAGCGCGAGCGACGCGGTGCAGATCTTCGTGGAGGTCGGCAGCTGCTTGAAGAGCATGTTGGCCAGCACGATGAGGGCTGTGCCCGTCAGCTTGAGCGGCGCGTGGTTGAACGCGAGAATGTAGCCGATGCCAAAGCACGTGCCCGGCAGCATATAGGGCAGCGTCGCAAGGCAGTCGAAAAGGCTGCGGCCGATGATGCGTCGGCGGTCCATGTAATAGGCGAAGAGCATCGCAAAAACCGTGCCGGCGATGGAGACGATGAGCGCGTATTCAACGCTTCGCAGCATCGTCGACGAGCCGATGCGCCAGAGCTGATCCCAGTATTGCAGCGTGAAGGAGTAGATACCTTTCGTGCTCTTCAAAAAGCCCGAGAGGAACACACAGCCGTATTGCAGCACGATCATTACGAAGAAGACAGTGCTCAGCGCGATCATGCCCCAGCCCATCGCGCCGCAGCGCGGCAGCGAAAGACCGAGCTCCGTCTGAGCGGTGCGGCTGGCGTCGGTCAGCTTGTCTGAGCGGCGCATCAGCGCGCGGTAGACGAAAAAGAACACAATGGACGGGATGAGGAGGAACATGTTCATCGCCGAGGACTTTTCAAGGTCCGAGTATCCAACGACTTGCAAATAGATGTCCGCGGCCAGCGTGCTGAAGCGCCCGCCGATGATGATGGGCGTGCCGAAGTCCGCGAGCGAGCGGACGAACGAGAGCAGCAGGCACACGAGCGTCGCGGGCCGGATGAGCGGCAGAACAATATCGCGCAGGATGGCGCCGCCCGATGCGCCGAGGTCGCGCGCCGAGCGAAGGCTGCCCTCGTCCAGCTTTTCGAGGATGCCGGAGAGAAACATTGCGTTGAGCGGCACGAACGAGATCGACTGCATCAGGATGACGCCCCAGCGATTGTAGGGGTTCAGGCTCAGGTGCAGCAGGCGGTAGGTGATCCACCCGCGCCGCCCGTAGAGCTGGATATAGGCGAGCGACGAGACGAACGGCGGCGACACCATGGCGACGAGCATGATGACCATGCAGAGTGTCTTCTTCCACCCGCGCGCCGTGGCGCATACGAGCGCCGCTGAGAGCGAGAGGATAGTGGACAGCACCGCCGTAAAAACGCCGACAAATACGCTGTTGCGCAGACTTTCGCCGTATTGGCGCAGAACAGTGCCGAACATTGCAAAGCTCACGCCGCCGTCCGCGCCGCGCAGGCTCCGCAGCGCGATGCACGCGATGGGCCAGAGAATGAACAGCAGCACGCTCCCGAGCAGGACAAGTAAGATCAGCTTGTCGGCCGCGTTTTCACATAGGGAAAAAAGGACATCGTGAGATGCCCTTTTTTCTGTATTTTTTTGGATAGCGCCGGCGGACTTCATTTATTCCGTGGCGGCCTTGTCGCCCATCAGGGGCTCAAAGCGGTCGAGGATCTCGGTGCGCTGGGAGCCGAACAGGGACAGGTCCTCCGTCATGAGAAGGGTGGGATCATAGGACAGCTCGATGTCTTCGATGGAGGGCTTGATGACCTTGATGCCGTTCTTCTGCTCGATCTCGGCGAGCTGACGGAGATGATCGTCGCTGCTGAAGAGCCACTCGACGAAGTACTTGGCGGCGTCGACGTTTTCAGCGTTCTTGAACACGGCCACACCCTCGGGGATCCAGGGCATCCCGTCAGAGGGGTAAACGATGGTCAGGTCATTCTCCTCGGCGGCCTGCTCGATGCTGGCGTCGATGTAGGAGATGCCGACAGCGAACTCACCGGAAGAGACCTTGTTCTTCGGGTCGGATCCGCGCTTGCCATAGTAGGCAATGTTGTTGTTCAGAGCCTCGAAGTAGTCCCAGCCCTGATCGCCCTTGGCCTGCAGCAGCGCGTTGACCACGGCGTAGTTGGTGCCGGAGACGGCGGGGTTGGACATGACGATCTCGCCCTCATACTGGCTGTCGGTCAGGTCATCCCAGCTCTCGGGAGCGGTCAGGCCCAGCTCCTCCATGAGAGAGTTGTTGAGCAGGAAGCCGACAATGGTGATGCCCTTGGAATACCAGTAACCCTCGGTATCCTTGTACTCGTCGCCGAGCTCGGCGGCCGCGTCAAAGGTGACGGGCACAAGCAGGCCGTCGTCCTTGGCGCTCATGAAGGCGTCGATGCCGCCGCCGAACCACAGGTCAGCGGACGGGGTGCCGCCCTCGGCGCGGAGCTTGGAGAGCACCTCGCCGGAGGACATGGACAGGCATTCGACCTCCACGCCGGTGTCGGCAGTGAACGCGTCGAACAGGGGACCGTAGACGTCGCCGGTGGCGACGACCTTCATCGTGCCGGAGAGCTCGGGAGCGGTGTCCTGAGGCTCGTCGGGCGTCTGCGCGTCATCAGTCTTCGAGCCGCAGGCGACCAGAGAGAGCACCATCACGACGCAAAGCAACAGAGAAAACAGCTTTTTCATAATTAACCTCTTTTCCAAATTTGCTAAAGAAATCCCCGCCGCTGTGCTGACAGTGGCGAGGACTATATTTTAGATAGAATAACGCAAAAAGTAAAATCGAAATTTGCACACGACTAAGGCAATTTCATCGAAAAAAACAATTATTTGGCAAACTGCGGCTCAAGGACGGACAGCACGTATGCCGCGTAGAGCGCCGCGCCGAGGGGGAGCGTTTCCTCGTCGATGTCGAAATCGCCGCGGTGGTTGGAGATGCAGGTGTGCGGCTTTTTGGGGTTTGCCGTGCCGAGGTAGGCGTAAGCGCCCTTCGTTTGCAGCAGATACTCGGCGAAATCGTCCCCGCTGAGCGACAGCGCGCGGTTTGCCGTCGTGGGGATGCCGAGCGCGTTGGCGACGCGCTCGACCTCCCCGCACACACCGGCGTCGTTCGTGAGCGGCGTGGCGAAGTTGTCCCATTCGACCTCTGCCGTGCCGCCGTAAAGGGCGGAGATGTGTGCGGCCGCGGCGTTGATCGTTTCGCGAAGGTGCGCGCGGCTCTCGGGCGAGAACATGCGCGTCGTGCCCTCGAGCACGGCGGTCTCGGCCACGGCGTTGTAGGCCGTGCCGGCGTTCAGCTTACCCACGCCGATGAGCACCGGCTCGACCGGCGAGGTCATGCGCGTGACGATGGACTGGAGCGCGACGACGAGCTCGCTTGCGATATAGAGCGCGTCCACGCCGAGCTGCGGCGTGGAGACGTGCGCGCTTTTGCCGTGGATGCGGATGATAAAGTGGTCGACGCCCGCGTTGTTGGCCCCCGGCTTGACGCCGACGGTCCCCGCGGGAAGGTCGGACGCCGTGTGCAGCCCGAAGACGCGCTGTGCGCCATCCAGCATGCCCGCGGCGATGAGCGGCCTTGCGCCCTGACCGATCTCCTCGGCGGGCTGGAAGAGGAAGCGCACCTCGCCACCAAAGTCCGCGCGGTGTGCGCTCAAAACCTTTGCCGCGCCGAGAAGACACGTCGTGTGCGCGTCGTGGCCGCAGGCGTGCATCATGCCCGGCGTTTGCGAGCGGTAGGGCACGTCGTTCGTCTCCTGAATGGGTAAGGCGTCGATATCCGCGCGCAGCACGACAAGGCCGCTTCCATTGCCGTTGCCGGTCAAATGGCCGACAACGGCGGTCTCGCCGACGCGCTCGTGCGGGATGCCGCACCTGTCAAGCTCGCGCTCGATGCGCGCGGCAGTGTGGTATTCGTGCAGGCCGAGCTCGGGATCGCGGTGAAATTCCTGCCGCAGTGCGATGAGCTCGTCGCGAAGCTGCCGGCACTCTTCTCTCAGGGCGTTCATGGCGAATTTCCTTTCTTAACCCTTGGCAGGGATCTTTTCGCGCAGGGATTCGAGGCGGTTCAGCGCGTCGGTGAGCGTTTCGTCCTTCTTGGCGAAGTGCAGGCGGATGAGGTGGTTGACCGGCTCACGGAAGAAGCTCGAGCCCGGCACCGCGCCCACGCCGACCTTGCTTGCAAGATCCTCGCAGAATTGAAGATCGCTCTCGTAGCCGAACTCCGAGATGTCGAGCATCACGTAGTAAGCGCCCTCGGGGTCATTGTGGACGATCTTGAGGTCGTCAAGGCCCTTTAAGAACAGGCCCTTTTTGTGCGTGTACTCGGCCTGCAGCGCGTCGTAGTAGTCCTGACCAAAGTTGAGGCCGGGGATGATGGCCTCCTGTAGGGGCGCCGCCGCGCCGACGGTGAGGAAGTCGTGGACCTTCTTCGCGCGGTCGATGATCTCCGGCGGGGCGATGATGTAGCCAAGGCGCCAGCCGGTGATGGAATAGGTCTTGGAAAGCGACGAGCAGGACAGCGTGCGCTCCCACATGTCGGGCAGCGTCGCAAAATAGGTGTGCTGGTGCGGGGCGTAAATGATGTGCTCGTAGACCTCGTCGGTGATGACGTAGACGTCATATTTCTTGGCAAGACCCGCGATGATCTCAAGCTCCTCGCGCGTGAAGACCTTGCCGCAGGGGTTCGAGGGGTTGCACAGCACGAGCGCCTTGGGGTGCTGGCGGAACGCGTCCTCGAGCACTTCGGGGTCAAACGTGAACGACGGCGGCGTGAGCGGCACATAGATGGGCACCGCGCCGGAGAGGATCGTGTCGGCACTGTAATTTTCGTAGAACGGGGAGAAGATGACGACCTTGTCGCCGGGATTGGCGACGGTCATCATTGCGGCCATCATGGCCTCGGTGCTGCCGCAGGTGACGACGATCTCGCCGTTGGGGTCGATGTCGCGGCCCATGAAGTGGGACTGCTTCTTCGCCAGCGCCTCACGGAAGTCCTGCGCGCCCCAGGTGATGGAGTACTGATGGAAGTCCTCGTAGGCGACCTGAGAGAGGCGGTCGAGGATGGGCTTGGGCGGGTCGAAGTCGGGGAAGCCCTGGGAAAGATTCACCGCGCCGTACTGGTTGGAGATACGGGTCATGCGGCGGATGACGGAATCGGTAAAGCTCGCGGTGCGGTCAGAAAGTGCCTGCATTATTGTTTCCTCCTGTGAGATAAGATTTTCCGTTGTTCAAGATATGCTGCGGGTCGAGCGCCGTTTTGATGGCGTTCATGGCCTGTAAATTTTCCTTCGCCGTCTGGCGCAGGAAGTAGGGACGCTTCGATAGCCCGATGCCGTGCTCGCCGGAGGCGACGCCGCCGAGGCGATAGGCTTCGGCATAGGCCCTGTCCATGTTTTCGTGCAGCTCGAGCTGCCATGTTTCTTCATCCCGCTCGCCGCGCACGACGCACAGGTGCACATTGCCGTCGCCCGCGTGGCCGAAGCTGACCATCTGCATGCCGCTCCGGGCTTCCAAGTCGTTGATGAAGCGGATGAAGTCCGCCGTGCGGCTGATGGGCACGACGATATCGACCGGCTCCTGCTCGGAAACGGCCTCCACGGCCTTGACAAGCGCGCCGCGCACGCGCCAGATGTCAGCGCACTGCCGCGCGTCGGAGAGCTCGATAAAGTCGAGCGCGCCGTTTTGCAGCGCCAGAGAGCGCACGCGCGCGGCATTGGCCGTGACCTCTTCGCTTCTGCCGTCAAAGGTCAAGAGAATATAAGAGCCGGCGTCGGGGCGGGGATAAGAGACGCCGCAGAAGCGTTCGCCAAGCGCGACGACCTTGCGCTCCATGAATTCGACCGCCGTGGGGTTCGCGTTCGCGCGCAGGATGGTCAAAACGCTCTGGATGCCGGTTTTCAGGTCGGCATACGGCACAAGCACGCTGAGCGAGGCCTCGGGCTTGGGAACAAGGCGCAGCAGGCACTTTGTGATGACGGCGAGCGTACCCTCCGAGCCGATGAGAAGGTGCTTGAGCGAGAGTCCGCTCGCGTCCTTGACCTGCTTGCCGCCGACTTGCATCACCGTGCCGTCAGCGAGCACGACCTCGAGCCCGCGCACATAGTCGCGCGTGACGCCGTACTTCACCGCGCGCATGCCGCCGGCGTTCGTGCTGATGTTGCCGCCGATGCTCGAGGCCTTTTCGCCGGGATCGGGCGGGTAGAACAGCCCGCGCGCTTCGACATAGGCCTGCAAGTCCTGCAAGAGCATACCGGGCTCGACCGTGACGGTCATCGTGTCCTCGTCGAGCTCGAGCACGCGGTCCATGCGGGAAAGGTCGAGGATGATGCCGCCCTCGAGCGGCACGGTAGAGCCGACAAGATTCGTCCCCGCGCCGCGCGGCGTGACGGGAACGCGGTGCTCGTGCGCGTAGCGCAGGAGCGCGCTCACCTCCTCGGTGGATAAGGGAAAGGCGAGCGCCTCGGCGCTGCCGTGGACGCGGCCGAGCACGTCGCTCTGGTATTCTGCGGGAATGTCCGCGCCGGTGAGCAGGCGGTTTTCGTCTGCAATGATGCGCCGCAGCGCGGAAAGATCAAGTGCCATAATAAATTCCTCCCGGAAAGGCGTACCGCCGCCCGCGCTCCCTGCGTTGCGGGAGCGCGGCGGCGGTCAGATGGTGTTTACTGATTGATCAAGTCCTGATCCCAGCCCACTGCGATGAAGTAACCGTCGAAGGTGTTGTTGAACACGTCCTCCGTCGCGCTGGACTGGAAGGCTTCGACGACCTTCTCATAGATGGCGGCGGTGTCGGGGTCTTCGACGTCAGCGGTGCGCGCGGCGATCAGATTCCAGTACTCCTCCACGTCGAGGACGCTGTCCTTGTAGATGGCCTCGTCGGTCTTGAGGCCGAAGTCGAGAGCGTAGTTGCCGTTCACGACCGCGGCGGCCACATCGGGCAGGACGGAGGGGATGGTGTTGGCCTTGAGTTCTTCGATGGTGATGTTGACCTTGTAGCTCGTGATATCGTCAACGGTGGGGTTGAAGGCGGCGTTGGGGTCGAGCTCGATGAGGCCCGCGGCTTCGAGCACCTTGAGCGCGCGGCCGCCGTTGGTCAGATCGTCGGGAATGGCGACGACGTCACCGTCTTTGAGCTCGTCAACGGAACTGACCTTCTGGGAGTAGAGGTTCAGCGGGATGATGAAGGTGTTGCCGATGTTCTGGATCGCATAGCCGTAGTTGTCGATCTCGTTCTGGAGATAAATGCGGTGCTGGAAGGCGTTGAGGTCGATGTCGCCGTTGGCGAGCGCGTTGTTCGGGGTCACGTAGTCCGAGAACTGCACGATCTCGAGGTCGATGCCCTCGTCGGCGAGCGCGGCCTTCGCGCTCGCCCACAGGTCGTCATAGATGCCGCCGACCACGCCGAGCTTGACGGTCACGGTCTCACCGGTCTGATTGTCGGTGTTGGCATCGCTGTTGTCAGCGGAGTCGTCGGCCTTGGAGCCGCAGGCGGTCAGCGCGAGGGCGAGCGTGGCGGCTGCAAGGGCGAGGGCAAAGAACTTTTTGAGCTTCATGGAAATATCCTCCGTTAAAATAATTTTTTGTAATGGGGTGGGTAGGGACTGTATGGGGATCACGTTAATGCGTGTTCTTTTTGACGATGCGTCCGCCGACAAATTCGATGACGCAGACGATGAGCACAAGGACGAGCACGGTGACGTTCGTGATGTCGGCCATGTTGCGGTCGTGGCCGTAGCGGATGGCGAAGTCGCCGAGGCCGCCCGCGCCGGCGACGCCGGCCATGGCCGTGAGGTTTAAAAGACTCACGATCGTGATGGTCGTGCCGCGCGCGATGGCCGCGATGCTCTCCTTGAGATACACGCGGAAGATGATCTCAAGCGGGCTCGAGCCCATCGAGAGCGCCGCCTCGATAAGGCCGCCGTCGAGCTCGGCGAGCGCACTTTCGACCTGACGGGTGAAAAACGGCACTGAGCCGAACACCAGCGGCACGATCGCGCCGCGCACATAGAGCACCGTGCCGACCAGTGCGCGCGTGATGGGCATGACCCACGTCAGTAGGATGATAAACGGGATGGAGCGGAACAGGCTCACGAGCTTGTCGAGAATTTGGTAGACGACCTTGTTCTCCAAAATGCCGTTTGGCTTTGTCACCGTAAGCACCACGCCGAGCAGAAGCCCGAATACGAACGAGATGAGGCCCGACCAGAGCACCATGAGCATCGTGTCGCCGAGGGCCTTATAAAAGTCCGGCAGCTTGCTTGCAAGGTTCGGGGCAATGTTAACGATCAGCTCTTGCATCTTTGATGACCTCCACTCCGACATTTTTTTCGATCAGGTATTCGATCGCTTTCGTGATCTGCTTTCTCTCGCCGCTGATGATGGCGACCGTTCCGCCGATGGGAGAATCCTGCACGATGGTGATATCGGCGAAAATGATGTTGAGCGAGACGTTGAACATCTGCGACACGGCGGAGATGATCGGCTCGTTGACGTTGCGCTGAACATAGGACAGGCGGACGATGAGCTCGCCGGGCTGGAGACGCGTGACGGGGGAATCCTCGGCGATGAGCGCTTCGACCTTCTGAAGGTTCGAGGTCGTGTGGATGAAGCTCTTCGTGATGTCCTGCTTGGGCTCAGCGAAGACCGTGAAGACCTCGCCCTGCTCGACGACGCGGCCGTATTCCATGACGGCGACGCGGTTACAGATCTCCTTGACGACGGCCATCTCGTGCGTGATGAGCACGATCGTGATGCCGAGCGTTTCGTTGAGGTGCTTGAGAAGGTGCAGGATCGCCTTCGTTGTCTGCGGGTCGAGCGCGGAGGTCGCCTCGTCGCACAGAAGCACCTGTGGGTCGTTGGCAAGGGCGCGGGCGATGGCGACGCGCTGCTTCTGTCCGCCGGAGAGCTGGCTGGGGTAGGCGTCCGCCTTGTCACCGATGCCGACGAGTTCCAAGAGCGTTGCGACCTTCTTCTGGATATCCTCCTTGCTCAGGCCGCTGCCCTTGAGCGGGTAGGCGACGTTTCCGGCCACCGTGCGCGACGGCATCAGATTGAAGTGCTGGAAGATCATGCCGATCTTCTTGCGCGCCGCGCGCAGGTCCTTGGCAGAGAGCGCCGTCAAGTCCTGTCCCGCGACGAAGACGCTGCCGGAGCTTGGCCGCTCCAAAAGGTTGATGCATCGCACGAGCGTGGACTTGCCCGCGCCCGAGAAGCCGATGATCCCGAAGATCTCGCCCGAGCCGATGGAGAGCGACACGTCGCGCACGGCGTGCACGGCCTTTTCGCCCGAGCCGAAGTCCTTGGAAATGTTCTTGAGTTCGATCAAGTGAATTCCTCCTTTATCCCAAAAGCAAACAAAAAAAGCGGGGAGCTCATGAGCTCCCCGCTTCAGGTCAAACGATGTTCGGGTGGCAAGACCCTTCTGCGCGCTTTCAATCAGCGGCGGCAATTTCGTTCCTGTGCGTATCGGGCAGGCAAATGAGCATGAGCAATCGTGGGCATCGGCATCGCCATGTCCATGTTCATGCACATTAACATTCGAGAAGTGTAAGAGAACATTTCGTCGAAATCCTTTCCGAAAATCATACTGAGGTTGTGGGTATCATAGCACCGTGAAAAGCACACGTCAACAGAAAATGCGGGAAAATTCGCAACTTAGTCACACTTGACTAAAGCGGAAGAATAAACATGCGGACAAAATCGGGTAATATTGCCAGCAAATTTGCCGCGCCGTTCAGTTTCGAAATGAAAAAAAGAGAAACGGAAGCGGTCAGCTTCGTTCCTCTTTCGCTGATTGAATGCCGAAAAAGCGGCGGCCGTTTTCGTTCGTCAGGGCGATGATTTCATCTGTGCTCATGCCGCGAATTTCTGCGAATTTTGCCGCAATATGGGACACATTGCGCGAGTCGTTGCGCGTGCCGCGCACGGGAACGGGGGCCATGTAAGGGCTGTCCGTTTCGAGAAGCACCCTGTCAAGCGGGACGACCTTTGCGACCTCGACGGTCTTCTTCGCGTTCTTGTAGGTCAGCGGGCCGTCAAAGCCCAGGTACCAGCCGTGCTTTATAAGCTCCTGCGCGATCTCGACGCTGCCGGAAAAGCAATGGAACACGCCGCGCACCTGCGGAAACTCCTTCACGATGGCGAGGCAGTCAGCATGCGCGTCGCGGTCGTGCACGATGACGGGGAGACCTAATTCCTGCGCCAGCGCGAGCTGCGCGCGGAAGACCTCCTGCTGCCACTCCCGCGGCGGGTTCTGCTCCCAGTAGTAGTCAAGGCCGATCTCGCCGATGGCGACGACCTTCGGGTTCTTTGCCCATGCGCGCAGCGTGTCGAGGCTCTCACGCGTGTAGGGCGCGCAGTTTTCCGGATGCCAGCCGACGGCGGCGTAGACGTGGGGATATTGTTCCGCGATCTCCACCGCGCGGCGCGAGGTATCCAAGTCGCAGCCCGGGTCGACGATCAGCCCCACGCCGTTTTCGGGCATGGAGGAGAGCAATTCCTCGCGGTCAGCGTCGAACGCCTCATCGTCGTAGTGGGCGTGTGTGTCAAAAATCAGATTCATTTCTTCTCCTGCTCAAAGATGAGGTCATATTCAAGGATCGCGCCATTCACCGACTGCGACACAGGCAGAAAGCCAACATAGCGCCAGCCTTCCTCCGCTGCACGGTCGATGATGTTCCGGTATTCGGGGTCAAGCGAAAATCCGCCAAGAATAGACGCATTGGCGGCGACTTTTACATGAAAGTATTCATACATGGCTCTTTTCTCCTTTGCAGGCCCAAAGAGGGGGGATTTTCGCGCCACAAGGGCGCGGGGATATGCCGCCTGCGGGCGGCGAAACCACACCCCCCATTTTCTTTCCCGAGAAAGAAAA
>ERZ834769.2408-NODE-2408-length-14069-cov-4.764236_pt1 | contig 14069 bp, 10 predicted proteins | sample MGYA00519690_ERZ834769 | MGnify/ENA primary metagenome ERZ834769 (study PRJEB31850, sample SAMEA3708760) | human gut metagenome | biome: human gut; feature: human-associated habitat; material: faeces | place: China | collected 2014 ... | reverse complement strand
CTGAGCAGCCCTCCCAGCACCACGCCCAGCGCCGTAAACAGCGCGCAATAAGCGAGCCGTCTTGTCCTTGGGTCTACGTTTGCGCTGTTCCTTGTCTTTTCCATAGAACTTACCTCCTTTGATAGTTTTCACCACATAGAGGAGGCAGTTCTCCTTTATGCAGCAGCGGGATGCGGATGCCGCACCGTAAGCCATCTGGCTTTTCGTCCCCGGGACAACTCCCCGTCCCCGGAGCACTGAGTCCGAAGCAACTATCCTGCTCTGCCTCGGAACAACGCGCGGCGTCCTACTCTGCGCCTTTTGACTATTCAATTGTTTTTTGCCTTTTGGCTTTATTATTCTACACCTAACGCGCCCGTATGTCCATATTCTGATTTACGACGCGATACGGCCGGCGTCGAGGATATACGTGGCCCTTATCTTCTCGCCCATGGTATCGCTGTCGTTGAAATTTAAATACAGTATCTCCGGTGAATCGCCGGGGAATATGGCTGTGGTTGGCATATCCGCCACTCTGCGGTTCTTGCCCTCAACCAGATCATACACCCAAAGCGTATACGGATACTCATCGTTATTGGAGCTGCCCTCCTCGGCGTTCTCCTCGTCACCCGACAGCCTGTTCTCGAAATAATACAGCCTCGAACCGTCCCTGGACCATACGAATTCCTGAGCGCCGAACTCGTTGGATACAGGTATGCTGTTGCCTGAATCCATTTCGTATATCCTGAGCTTTTCGCTGCCTGTGCTGGATGCCGCAGCCCCGCTCTCCGCGTTTATAGCCATATATTCCTTATTGCCGGAAAGAGCAAACAGGCTTCCGTAGGTGAACTGCCTGCGCACACCGCCATCGCACTTTACCCTGTATATCATATCGCCGTTCTCCATGTCACCCTGTACGAAGTATATGCGCCCGTCTGCAAAGGCTATGCTGCCCTCATCCGCGCCGTTCTTTTCCACTATGGAATGGCGCTTGCTCTCATCGGGTACGTCAAAGTCGTACTGATGTATGGTCATGGAATCCGTGCCGCTCACGGCGTAAATCGTAGTTCCTATATCGTCCCACGTATAGGCGCTTACCGAGTCGCCAAAGCCCACATCTGTAAGGTCGGTCAGCACCTCCTCGGCCTCCACGTCTATTATGTAAAGGTTGGTGGCTTCCGCCGCCCGCTCAAGCAGCGCAAGCTTTCTTCCATCGGGAGAAAACTCCGCGCTCTCTATGGTTTCGAAGCCATAGTCCATGAATTCCTCAGATGTGCCGTCATCATTTCTTATGTACAGTCTTTCGCCGGTATAGTCGCCCGAAGCGTCCTTTTCCTTTATACGTTTTGTATAAAGTGCGCCGCCTCCTGCGCGTTTCGGTATTTGTGTCAGATACCACCCATCGGGTATAAGTACCTCTGCGCTCTCTACATTGCCGTCCGTGCTGCGCAGAACATTTTGGGAGTAAGCGGCTTTGTATACAAGCGTATCGTCATACTGGGGCAGCTTATGCTTATCCGCCTCTATTATGGTCCACTCCTCCTGGACGGCGGAGATGTTTTTATCGACTATGTCTTTAATAAACATCTCGGCTGCTATGTCTGAATCCATAACGCCTGATATAAGCAGTACGTCGCACTTATCCGCGTCCAGCGTAGGAGTAAGGCCGTCAGCAGTCAGCTTGCCCTCGCAGTAGTCGTCATAGGCGTTCGCCGTGACCTGATACTTGGGTTTTTCATTCTTCTTTTTCTTTTTTTCCGCCTCCGCTACGGGCTTGATCTCTATCTCCAGCACATTGCCGCTGGCGAAGGCCTTGAACGCAGGATCGGCGGAAAGCTGAAAGTATATGCACGCCTTCTTCTCCTCCATGATCCTGTGCACAAAAGCTCCCTGGACACAGCCTGCGCATTCGGTTTCTGTCCTGGCAAAGTCGGCATACTCCAGGTCGTTGAACTCCACCGCCAGCCTTGAAGGGTAACCCAGCCTGTACACCTTATACGCCGGCACCGTGGAGGCCTCCGCCTCCTCGCTGCCGCCGCTCATACGGCTGCCCACATAGAACTCCAGCCTTATGCGCACAACGTCGCCCTCACAGGACACGGTGACGGACTTTGCGTTGGCGTTCTGAAGGGCGGCGCCGCCCGCAAGCTCCCCGTCCGTACAGTAGCCCTTGTAGGGATCCTCCTTTGCTTCGCAGCCTGCCGCAGATATTGCGGTCATTATAAGTATGAGCGCCATAAGCGCCGCGATTATACGATTCACGGGCTACCTCCATAAACGGTTTTATAAAACTTTAGTTGATTATACCACGGGCAGTATATTTCGGCTATGTGCCATATATAATTTAAAGTTTGTTTATAATTATCATTTGAAAAGTGTTTCATTCCCCATTGCAATTTGGTATAATTATCTTCGAATAGATATGCAAAGTCAACGGCGGCGGCTGCAATATGCCCCCTTGTCCCTTGACCACAACCTTGTAGGAGGATTTTTATATGATATGTAAGGTATGCGGCACCAACAATGAGGACTACCTCGAGTACTGCAAAAAGTGTTCCGCTCCCCTGCACGGCAGCGACAATGCCGATAACGGCCCAGAGGCTCCCGCCTCCCCCCGCAGCTTCGTTCGCTCCCCCGTTTGGGCAAAACCCGATTTCAACGCCAATACTATTTCAGAAAACGATATACCCGCGGACTTTTTGAACGGCAAGGCCGAGGAGACGGTTCAGCCCGCTCAGCCCGTTCAGCAGCCCCGTCAGTCCGCAGTACAGTCCGGCCCCGTCTGCCCCAAGTGCGGCGCACGGCTTATTGAAGGCCAGCGTTTCTGCAACTCATGCGGCGCAAGGATAGGCGACGCCGTATCTGCCGCGGCAGTATCCGCCGCTTCTTCCGCCTGGTCCGGTTCATATTCCACCCCCCAGCAGCCATCCAAGAGCGGTATAAAATATGCCGATCCCATAGATGACAGAATGTTCTCTTATGACTACACGGAGACCGACGACAGGCGCAGCAAGCGCGCCGGCGGCAATAAGAAGGCTGCTCCGGCACAGCGCCCCGTCTCCCGTACCGCTCCGCGCGCCTCCGCCCCCAGGAAGAGCCAGCCCTCCCGCCGCAGGAGGAGCAGCCTCAACATCAAGCTTCTGGCCATGATACTTGGCGGCATACTGCTGCTTGGCGCTATCGTATTCGGCGTAATCAAGCTCGTAAGCGGCGGAATAGGCTCCGGCAAGTCCTCCGTCACCGGCGAAGCAAAGATTGAGGAGACTACCACCGCCTCCGGCGATAAGGCTTACAACATCACCGTGTACGCCAAGAAGAAGAGCATAGTGCGCTTCGAGGGAGGCTCCATTGTAAAAGAGGAACCCATATCCGGCAAGTCCGTCACCTTTGGCATTCCCGAGCAGCTCTGGATCCCCAGCGAGCCTGTGGATCCCGATGAACTCACCGCAGACGGCTACCTGGCGGTTACCCCCAATATTACCGTCATAAATAAGAAGGGCGAAAGCGAACCCGTTACCTTTGCCAACCCCATACTTATAAGTATACCGGTCATAGACATGACTGTTACCAGCCCCAACACCGAGAATTTCTCGGTCAGCAACCCGGTCGTTGAGATAGCGGGCGTTGTGCAGGATACGACCGCCGGCATATACGTAAACGACGAAGCCGTTCCCGTGGATGAGACAGGCTCCTTCACCTATACCTACACCATAACCGAGGCCGGTACCACCACCCTCAACGTGGAGGCCCGCAAGAACGGCTACGCCATCAACCGCAAGACCTTCACCGTCGACTACAACACTGCCGGCGGCACCACCGCGCCCACAGGCGGCGGAACTACCGCGGCGACCACACCCGCCAATGTCGGGGATGCAAAATCCATCTACTATGCCAACACCGATGGCATAAACGTCCGCGCCAACGCGGTCGATACATCCGACGTACTCGGCCAGCTGGGCGGCGGCGATAAGGTTTACGTTATAAGCGCGGACAGCAACGGCTGGTATAAGATCGCCTACAACAACACCACGGCTTATGTTTCCGGCAAGTATCTCACCAAGGTGAGCGACATCGCCTCCTATACCACTACCAGCGCCACCGTAAACACCGACGGCCTCAACGCAAGGCTCTCGCCCAGCACCAGCGGCACCGCCATGATGCAGCTTGCAAACGGCACCACGGTCGCTTTCGTCAAGGATATGGGCAGCGGCTGGAGCATGATAGAGTACAACGGCAAGATACTATTCGTATCCCAGCAGTACATCACCAAGAACTGATTTAAAGATACTTTACATGGGGCGGCGGAAACGCCGCCCTGATCTTTACCCTGAAATGAGGAGCAGACAGCATGAAGCTTTGGGGAACCGTTCGTAAGAACAATGAAATAATACGACAGCACACGATCGAATACGCTGGGCTTACGCGCGGCATGGCAGAGGGCTGGGACGAGCTCATAGGCCCGCTCTGCCACGAGCTTGATCTCTCCCGCCCCGTTATGCTCAAAAAGCATTTAAAGGAGCTGGAGGACTTCTCCCGCGTGGTGTTCCGTGCAGACGACTTTATGGAGCCGGTGGATTTTGATAAGTTTGAAATAGAAATATTTTATCCAAAGAAAAAATAAAAGCCATTATTTCCCTCGTATTATGTGTATCCTGCCGGGCAGAATAAGCCCATCAAAGCAAAGGAGTTTTAAGGAGACATCATATGGATACACTGGCACTTATACTCGTCATCATAGGCGCGCTGAACTGGGGCCTGGTGGGCCTCTTCCAGTTTGACCTTGTGGCCAGCCTCTTTGGCGGCATGAGCGGCACCTTCGCCCGCATTATCTATACGCTTGTAGGCCTTGCAGGAGTATGGGGCATATCGCTGCTGTTCCGTCGTGACGGCATACGCCACCACGATGACAGTGCAGACTGAAACTTACGCAAAATAAAAAGGCGCTCTATGCGCCTCTCAGAGTGTCAAAAAAGTGGCTGAACGCCACTTTTTTGAGTTTTTTCATTCGGTGCTTGCACCTATGGCGCGGCCAGCACCGAATGCAGGGAAAGCCTTGCTGCGCAAGGGCTTTTGCGGATTTGCCGCGCATGTCGCCAAATCCGAATAAAGCCATAAGGGGCTGCGGCCCCTTATCAACCCCGGGGTTTTTCGACAGACTGAAAGGCGCTCGATGCGCCTCTTTATTTTTGCTTTTATTTTAGATAGGTACTCATGTACTCTTTTCTTATTTCTTCCGGCACCAGCCTGCCGCCTGTGGCCCATGGGATATGTATGGCGTTTTGCATCTTATCCTCAAGGCCGTGCCGCCTTATGTATTCCTCCCCTTCCCTTGAACAGAGCTTCATAGGGCCTTCAAACGCGGCGCAGGAGGAAGGCTCTATGAATATGCCCTCGGTATCCAGTAGCGCCCGCATATAATCGTACAGCTTATAATCCTCCACCGTCATTTCGCCCGCAAGCAGCGTCTTCATTACGCCGCCCACGAAACCTGAGGGTCTGCCTACTGCAAGTCCGTCGGCGTGAGTTAGCCCGGTAAGCCCCACGTCCTGCACGCATATACCATTATTCAGCCCGCTGGCCATACCCAGCAGCATACAGGGCGCCTGAGTTGGCTCTACGAAGAATACATGAGCATCGTCCCCAAAGAGCAGCCTGAGCCCGAAAGCTATGCCTCCCGGTGCGCCGCCTACACCGCAGGGTATGTAAGCTATCAGCGGCCTGTTTTCGTCTATCTCTATGCCCATATCCTCAAGCTGTGCCTTCAGCCGCTTAGCCGCTACTGCATAGCCCAGGAACAATGCGACGGAATTCTCGTCGTCCACAAAGTAGCTCATGGGATCGGTGTCGGACAACTCCCTGCCCCGCTTCACCGCCTCTGAATAGTCCGACTTATACTCCACTACCTTCACGCCTTTGCTTCGCAGCAGCTCCTTCTTCCACTGCTTGGCATCGGCGGACATGTGTACTATTACCTTATAACCTACCGCCGCACTCATTATTCCTATGGAAAGGCCAAGGTTGCCGGTGGAGCCCACCTGCACGGTGTACTGCGAAAACACCCTGCGGCACTCGTCGCCGGCCAGCTTCGCATAGTCATCGTCATATCCACTGAGAAGGCCCTTTTCGAGGGCGATCTCCTCTGTGTGCTTTAGTATCTCGTATATGCCGCCCCGTGCCTTTACGGAGCCTGCAATGGCAAGGTCGCTGTCCCGCTTGAGGAGCAGCCTGCCGCCTATGCCGCCGCCGTGTCCGTTGAGCCGCCGCCTCATATGCTCGACCTCGGTGAGAGGGGACTCTATAATGCCGCCGTTGCCTGCAGTTTCAGGGAAACAGAGCATTATGAAGGGTGCGAAGCGCCTGAGCCGCGCCTCGGCGTCGGCAATGTCCGCCATGGTAAGGCTGATGCCTTCAAATGCGGTGTCCCGGCACCGAAGACCCGGATTAAACCATGTGACCTCCTCCGCCTTTGCAACGCGCTCGATTACAGGATCTTTTTTTATAAGCTCGCTAAGCTGCATATAAAGCTCCTCTCTAAAAGAGTATTGTTTATTTACGATACCTCGTTGGCCCTTTCCCGTACGTAGTCAAGTGCCTCCCAGAGCTGAGTGTCCTCCTTCTGGTGGTTCTTTACGAGTTCCGGTATGGCCATTCTGTGATACTGCTCCGGCAGCTCCATTAAAATATCGGGTGAAATTCCCACGCCGTTTATGTTGTTGCCGTTGGGGGTGTAATAAGCGTCGGTAGTGATCTTGAGCCAGCCGCCGGTGGATTCTATGTATGACGTGGTCTGCACAACACCCTTTCCGTATGTGTTGGTCCCCACAACTACGCCTATCTCGTTTTCCTGTATAGCCGCCGCAAGTATCTCGCTGGCCGATGCGGAGTTCTCATTCACTATAACCGCTACAGGCACGCCTATGGCGCTGCCCTTGCCGTTATATACCGTTTCCTCAGTGGAATCCGTAGGGCCAACGCTCACGATGCGCATGCCCTTGCCCAGCAGTATCTCGCCTACCCTTACGACTATATCCAGCGAACCGCCGGGATTGTTGCGCAGGTCTATCACAAGCGACTTCATGTTGCGGCTCTTAAGATCCTTTATTGCATTCTCAAACTCGTCTGCGCAGTTGCCGGTGAACATGCTCACATAAATGTATCCGGTCCTGTCGTTAAAGAGGGCTGAATCCACGTGCTTTACTGTTATGTTGCCGCCGGTGACCGTTATATCAAGCGTCTCGCTGCCCCGCAGTATGGAAAGCTGCACGCCATCAGCTTTCTTTGCGTCTATCAATGCCCTTAGATCGTCCTGATCCATATTCGCCACGCTGGTTCCGTTCACGGCGGTTATGATGTCGCCCACCTTTATGCCGGCGCTCTCCGACGTACTGCCTTGATAGACCTCAAGCACCTCGGAACCCGTCTCGTTCGGCTGACCTACCAGCAGGCCTATGCCGTAGTACTCTCCGTTTATGGCGGCAAGGTACTCCTCGTACTCCTCGGCGGTGTAATATCTGGCGTATGGATCGTCGAGCGTGTCCAGCATGCCGTTTGCCGCCCCCGCTATCATATTTTCCCGGGAGGGCACCTCGGCGTAGTATTCCTTTTCAATGCTGTCCAGCACATCGTCCAACGCCGCTATCTGGCTGAACTCAGAGTATTCTTCAGCCGACATCACCACCCTGTCTCCAGACGTCCTGTTCATTATGATCATGGTAAGCGCGGAGGATATCAGCGCTATGACAAGCACTCCCGCTACCGCGTATAGTATCGTCCTTGGAAAGGACCTCATTGGCAATTACCTCCGAAAATAATTGGCTTCGCCACCTCATTGTTATGCGTATTTTACCAATTTTATCTATGTTAGTCAAATAAAGGACGCCCAAAGTGTCTTTTTACACCACTTTGCGGCAAAAAACGACCCGGCAGGTAATTCCTCCCGCTTTGGTAAAATGCTTGTTTTCCATAAGGACAAACGGTATCATATCTTTAGTAAAGTATAAAAAGTCCTCTTTCTATTGAAGGAGAGGGCAAAGGAGCAGCTATGGCAAAGCAGGTATTGCACAATATCGAGGTCTCTACGTTAGGATTCGGCGGAACCCGATGGGCCATGGAGGAGGGCAACAACGAACGTATCGACCGCAAAAAGGGCTTTGCCCTGATAGATGCGGCATTGGAGCGGGGCATCAACTATTTTGACACGGCCCACGCCTATCTCAAAGGAGATTCTGAGCGGATCTTTGGCGAGGCGCTGACCCGCCATCCCCGTGAAAGCTATCTCCTGGCCAGCAAATTTCACGCCTCCCACTGCAAGGACCTGGAGGGAATGTTTGAGGAGCAATTAAAGCGTTGCAGGGTCGAATACTTTGATTTCTATCTTTTCCATTGTGTGTGCGAGGTGACGCTGCCTCTCATTATGGACGAAAATGCCCGATATCTGGAATTCCTGCTGAAGCAGAAAGAAAAGAGTCGCATCCGCTATCTGGGCTTTTCCGCCCATGCGGAGCCGGACAACCTGCGTAAATTTCTTCAGTGGTACGACGGCTATGATATGGCTCAGATCCAACTGAACTATGTGGACTGGACGCTGCTGAAAGCGAAAGAACAGTATGATATCCTTCTGGAGCACCAGCTTCCCGTATGGGTCATGGAACCGCAGAAGGGCGGGCGGCTGTCCACGCTGAATGAACGAGCGGCAGCTATCCTGAAAGCGGCGGAGCCGGAGCGCTCCATTCCCTCTTGGAGCTTCCGCTTCTTGCAGGGCTTGCCCATGGTGCAGACGGTACTCAGCGGCATGACCACTATGGAACAGATAGAGGACAATGTAGACACGTTCTCGCGGCAGGAGCCGCTGAATGAACAGGAGCTGGATACGCTCTGGCAGGCCAAGGACGCCTTTATGGGCACATTAGGCGTGCCATGCTCCGGCTGCCGCTATTGCTGCGACACCTGCCCTGCGGGGCTGAATATTCCTCTGCTGATCCAAGGCTATAACGAGCAGCGTGTCAGCGGAGAGGGGTGGCGCCTGTCCAATCTGAAGTGGACCAAGGGGCCGGAGGAATGTCTCCATTGCAACACCTGCCGGCAGTATTGCCCTCAGCGTATTGACATTCCCGAAGTCCTGGCACAGTATGCAGCGCTGCGTGCCGCTTTATAACATAGTGCTCACAGCCGCCCCATCTCCTGCGCCCGCTTCCAGTTGCGAAAGGCAGAGGGATGTTTGGAGATAACGAATACGTATATCAAAACGAAGATTGGATACAGCAGCAAAATCAGCCTAAAGGTGATATCATACCCGTATTTGGTATTCAGTATGCCGGCGATCAGGCCACCGAAAGCCATCGGCACATCCCAGCCCATGGAATAGGTAGAGGCGGCAGTCCCCCTCCTCTCAGGCGGGACTATCCGAACAGACATGATCTGGAAACCGGTCACCACAAAGCCATAACCAAAGCCCATAAGCACCGCGCCCATGCAGACAAGGATCTGGCTCTCCGCAAAGCTGACGGCGGAAACCCCCAAAGTAAAAAACAGGGCGCTGGAGTAAACCAGAGGAGCCTCTCCCCAGCGGTCGCTGATCTTTCCAACGAAAAGCCGCGAGATAAATGTGCCGCAAGCCTGAAAGGTATAGAACAGACCCGGCCGATTCATCACGCCGCGTTGGATGAGGAACAGTATTAAATACGGGCTGATAGCACCGCTCCCCAAGGCGATGATCGCTTCCAATATTGAGGCGGGCAGGGCATTTTTTTCATATAACAGGTTTCTGAAGCTTTCCTGCCGGAAAGGTGTGATATGCTCCTTCGGGATCTCTCGGAAATTAAATTTCCGCAGCAATAGCAGAGCCAGCAGGCTCGCCACGGCAACCGCACCGAAAAGGCCCCAGACATTGTGCTTTTCCCACAGCCACAGGCCCAAACCCGGCCCTATCGCATTTGCCAGGGAGTTGCAAAATCCAAGATATCCCACGCCCTCGTTGAAGTTCCCTTCGTTCAGCGTGTCATAGGCATTAGTCGTGACGCCTGTGGTAGCAACGGCGGAAAGCAAGCTGGTAAGGAGCCGATCCAGCGCGATCAGTGCCATTGAAGAGGCAAAAATATAACCAAAGGGCAGGCACACCAGCCCTACAAGGCAGAACATCAACAAGCTCCGGCGGCTGCGGTGATCCAGATACCAGCCGGCAAAGGGCCGCATCAGCAGCGCTCCAAAGGCATTGAGGTAATGCAGCACGCCAATGGTCCTATCCGTTCCGCCGCGAAAAAAGAGATAGAGCGAAAAGCTGCTGGCTAAAAGATTTCCAGTCAACAGGAGCAGCAGGTGTGCCAGCAGGACACGGCAGTAATCAGACGTCCAAAGCTGGGAGCGCTGTCCGTTCATAGTCCTCCCCTTTCTGTGAATCCACGCATCGTTAAAATCGGGTCAAAAGACCCGTCAATGCGCCGCCGGCAATATAGGCTGCCGGGCGGCGCTTGTATTCATATAATACCGGCAGATCGAAGCATTCGACCCCGTTATTTTGCTTTTCTACATCAACAGTTTCTGTCCCAGTGTAATGAGCAGGGGCATAGTCAAAGCGGAAAGCGCCGTTTGCAGCGAAACAACGTTGGCTGCCGCCGCTTCGTCATGGCGGCAAAAAACCGCCATCATGGTAGTAACGCTTGCCGCAGGCGCACAGGTCGTAATCATTGCCACCATGGCGACGACGCCACGAATGCCGGTGAGGTGCAGCGCCAGCACCAGCAACAGCGGAAATACCACCAGCCTCTCTATCGTGGAAATCCAAACAGCGGCGCTTTTTAGCACGATACGCGGATCCGAATGGGCCATGCGGCAACCTATAACGATCATGCCGAGGGGCGTGTTCAGCGGAGAAAAAGCATCCACTACCGCATCAACCGCAGCCGGCAGAGAGGTCGAGGTCAAAAACAGCAAGGCGCCGACCAACGTTGAAAGAACTCCCGGATTTAGAAAGGCCTTTTTCAGCGGGAGCTTTCCCCCGCCCACACTGCTCATTAGCGCATAGCCGTAGGTCCACGTCTCAATATTGAACAAAGCCACCACGACGCTGCAATAAAAGACCCCTGTTTTCCCGTAAAGCGCCTTCACCAATGGCAGGCACATAAAGCCGACGTTAGCAAAAATGGCGGCAAAGCGCATCACGCTGCGGTAGCCGATATCGGCATGGCGAATGGTCAGCTTCGTCACTGTGACCATGACCGCAAAGGTGAGTATTACGATTAGCGCCGTCTGCTTTAATCCCATCCAGAGGATAGCCTCAAAGGGCCGTTGGAGGGCAGAGATCACCACGGCCGGCGTGGCCACATACATCGCCAGTGCAGAAATGGCATTTTCCCCTTCCGCAGAAATCAGGTTGGCCTTGCTCAGCGCAAAGCCAACCAGTATGATCGCGGCCAGCAGCAGGATCTGCTGCGTCACACAAATAAAATTTTCAGCCATAACTTATAGCTCAATAAGCTCATGGGAAACTGAGATAAGATTCTCGTTACCATCCTCGTTTATTATGATCTGATCCTCAATGCGGCAACCGCCCCAGCCCGGAATGTAAAGACCGGGTTCAATGGTCGTCACCACATTCGGCTTGTAAACCGCGGTAGCACCGGGACGGATAAACGGCACCTCGTGAACAAACATGCCGATCCCGTGACCAACGCCATTGTAGTGATATTTATAATAGGGACCGTCCTTGATGGCGCGGACGGATGCCTCATAGACGTCGCCAGTTACAGTACCGGCCTTCATAATGCTGATAGAATCCTCTATCATCTCTTTAACAAGGCCGTAAACCTCTTTCTGCTTATCGCTGGCCTTGCCCATCACCACGGTGCGGGTCATATCGCTCATATAGCCGTTGAACTGGCAGCCGTAATCCATCAGAACGAAGTCTCCGTAATGCACTGTGCGGTCGGAAGGGATGCCGTGCAGCAGACTGGTATTGGGACCGGAAATGAGGATGTTGCCATAGGGCTGGGTATCCGCACCCTCCATGACCATATAGGCGGAAAGTTTGGCCGCCAGCTCCTTCTCCGTGACGCCGACCCTTATATCGTCAAGTATGCGCCAGAAGGCCCGGCACGATATTTCGCAGGCGTTGCGGAGATACTCGATCTCCTGCGGTGTCTTGATGCTGCGCAGCTCCTCCACCACGCCCTGGGTGGGAATCAGCTCGATGTCTACGAGCTTTCTCAGCTCGCTATATTCGCCAAAGCTGAGAACGTCACTCTCAAAGGCGAGCGATTTGATATTGTTTTCTTTTACGATAGAAGCCAAGGCTTTTATCACGCTGCCGCCGACAGCGCGCCAATTCACAAGGGTGAAGTCAGGAGCCTCGATCTCGGCCTGCTCGGTATAGCGGGGATCAGTGATCAGGAAACCACCGTTTGCCGTAACCATCACACAAGTATCGGCGCCCTTAAAGCCGCTGATCCAGCGAACATTCGCCTGCTTCTTCAGAAATAGGGCATCGGCGACATTCTCTTTGAACCAAGGAAGAATTCGCTCATTATACATCTTTTCATACCCTCCTCTTTAAATTATTCACAGAGGAGCAGCAAGGCGACGGTGCGTCTGCTGCTCCCTTTTTTTACCTATTCAGCAAAGGCTTTTTAACTAAACCGCGTGAGATCACTCGGCCCAATGGACGCGGGCCATTTCATAGCGGTTTGCGTCTTCCATGACAAGCTGGTTGCTGTGTGCGATAGCGTTGATCACGGCGTACATGGCGACGGAAGGAACATCCTCCATGTATATCTCCATCAGCTCCCTATAATAGCCCTTGCGCACCTCGACGTCGCTGGCGCCGTTGCCCAGTGCGATGAGCTCGTCGGCTTTGGGGTTGTTATAGCGGCCATAGTTGCCGGAATTGCCAATACAATTGGAATCCATATAGATACCCACAGCCGCACCGAAGTCGAAGGAAACGTCGGACCAGCTAAAGGGGCAGATTTCCACATCGCCGTTGAGGAGCTGATCAGAAAATGCGGAGCGCTCCATGGTGTCCACCTTAGCGTCCAGGCCTATGGCGCTCAGAGTGCCCTGCAGCCATACGGAAAGAGTCTGATAAGGCTCGGTATTATAGGACTTAATAGTAACGGTCCTGCCCATATTGCCGCACTCTTCCACCAGGGCCCTGGCCTTTTCCACGTTGTATTCATAGGTGTGGGAGGGTACAAAGTCGGGGTTGCCGGTGACCTGTTCGCCCAGATCGCAGGGATAGATGACTACCTGGCCCTGGCCGCTGCCGCAGACCTCGAGGGCCTCTTCCTTATTTATGGCATAAGCCACGGCACGGCGCATGCGGACGTCGGAGAAGATATCGCTCTCGCAGTTCATGTAAATAGACTCGTTGCGGCAGGTGAGACCCTCGCTGATAGCGATGTTGTCGGCAGCCTTTACGGTATCCAGAGCCACGCCGGACAGGGGGTTGAAGTACAGATCCAACTCGCCGGTCTGCAGCGCCACCACGGCGGCGTTCACGTCGGAGATAGGCACATACTTAATGTGAGTCAGATCGGGCTTTTTGCCATAATAATCGTCGCGGGCCTCGAATTTAACATACTCGTTTTCCTTCCAGTCGGTAATTACATAAGGGCCGGAGGAAACGACGCTCTCGGCAGTCTTTCCGTAGTCGTCGCCATACTTTTCCATGGCAGCCTTGGAGCGCACGCTGCCATACTGTATGCTAGTCATAGTGGCAAGACGGGAAGCGTCCGCAGCGGAGAAGTGGAATACGGCTGTCTTTTCATCCACAGCCTCTACGTCGTCCAGGGTCTTGTACAGCCAGGACCAGTTGTCGCACTGATCGCGGACGTACTCATAGGACCACTCCACGTCCTCGGCCGTGATATCGGTGCCGTCGCTGAACTTGGCGTCGGGATTTATATGGAAGGTGTAGGTCAGGCCGTCCTCGGAGATCTCCCAGGACTCGGCAAGCTGGCCGCAGAATTTTCCGTTGACCTTGCGCACTAAGGCGTCGTAGACCTGATCGAGGGCCTGAAGGTCATTTTGGGCGGTAACGTATTTCACGTTGAAGTTGGTGATCAGGCTGGCGGAGCCGTAAACGACCTCGCGGTCGT
>ERZ834769.2407-NODE-2407-length-14074-cov-3.120408_pt1 | contig 14074 bp, 8 predicted proteins | sample MGYA00519690_ERZ834769 | MGnify/ENA primary metagenome ERZ834769 (study PRJEB31850, sample SAMEA3708760) | human gut metagenome | biome: human gut; feature: human-associated habitat; material: faeces | place: China | collected 2014 ... | reverse complement strand
GTCTTTTCCATCGTATAATAAATAGCTGTATCGCCATGCTGGAATTTCAGCTGGCCGGTAACCTGTCCTTTTGAAGGATCCGGATTGAAGTAGACAGTTCCATCATAAGACAGAGATTCCCAGGCGGGTAACGTATTTACGTTATTGGCATAATATACCCACTTGAAACTCTTGTAGAAACGTGAGTCGTGCAGGCGGTCGTACAGATCATCCATCGTCTTCTTGGTAGCCACATGGCGGCGGTACGGGCGGCCGTTGGCAATGTCGCGCAACATACCCGGCTGGTCTTCATACCAGGAGAGCCAATAGAGGTGCTGCCTGTTACCATCACCGTTAAACATCGGCTCGGTCGTGAACTGGACGGCAAACACGACTTCGGAATTTCCCTGGTTACTGATATCCCACAGGGAAGAGAAGTTTTCCTGAAGGGCAAAAGCACCACTGTTGATCACTTTCTCGGCATAGTACAACGTACTGTCTATATCGGTCGCTTTCTGCCCACGAGGATCGCTGACGGCGCTACCGCGAGTCAGATATACTTTGGACAACAGATGAGCAGCCGAATAGCAGGTAGCGCGGCCTTTGGTCGCAACCTTTTCAGGCAGATTTTCCACTGCATTGCGCAAATCGCTTATAATCAGACTATAGATATCGGCCACCGGAGCGCGTTTGAAGCTCGTACGGATGTCAAAACTACCTTCGGTAACCAGAGGAATGCGTCCGAATTGCTGTACCAGGTCGAAATAGAGGTAAGCACGGATAAACTGCATTTCCGCATAGCTCTGCGCTTTTACATTCTCAAGCAAATCCTGTGAATCCAGGATCTTCTGCATGGCGATATTGGCATCGCTGATTCCCTTGTAGTGGTTTTGCCACATCTCATACAAAATACCGTCGTCCGGGTTCAACTGCGTTGCATATTTATTGTAGGACTCGCGGTTATTGCCATCTTCACCTTCCGTAAACAGGTCTGTACCCAATTCGGTCAATACATCGAAACGTTCGCCGCCGACTCCCCAGCGGAGGAAACCGTAAGCCGCCGTAATGGCTGCATTTACCCCGGCTTCCGTTTCATAATAATCGTACGACATCACCGGAGCGTCGTCTTCGCTTAACCAGCTGCTGCAACCTGATGTAGAAAGCGTCAGGCCAGCCAGCATATAGTAATATATAGATTTCATTTTCATTCTTTATTTATAAGATTAAAATTACAAAGTCAAGTTTATACCAAAAATCCAGGAGCTGACACTCGGAGTACCGAAACCGCTACCGTCCGTTTTAGGATTACCGGCATCGTCCACTTTAGCAGCTTCCGGATCGATACCCGTGTAATTGGTAAAAATAAACGGGTTCTGCGCGGTAAAGTAAACACGCATTTTCTCAACCAGGAATTTCTTGGTCAGATTCTTCGGCAACGTATATCCCATCGTCATTGTCTTTACACGCAGGAAGTCCGCCTTTTCATAATAAGTGGATGTAATGTAGATCGGACGCTCTTCGTCGATACTCGGACGAGGATAAGCGTTCGTCGGGTTGTTCGGTGTCCAGTAGTCCACTTTCACACCTCCGTTACGTCCGCAATGTTCCACCGCATAAATATCGTTGTACAGCATAGCACCGAAACTTGCATACAAAAAGACCGACAGGTCGAAACCTTTATAATTGAAGGTGTTCACCATACTGGCAATCAGTTTCGGACGCGGGTTACCCAGAATCTGCTTATCGGCATCCGTAATCTTATAGTCGCCGTTCACATCCTGTATCTTGATATCGCCCGGAGCGAAGTCCGTGCCGTTGGCGGCGAATTTCGCCATCTCGGCAAGATCGGATTCAGAGTTCTGCCAGATCCCTACTTTCCGGTAGTCATAGTGGACATTCACCGGCTGGCCGATAAACCATTTGCTACCGATATCGTCGTTCTTGCCATTATACAATTCAACGATTTCTTCCTTGTTCGAAGACAACATCAAATCAGTTGTCCACTGGAAGTCTTTCGTATTGATGTTCATAGAGTTGATAGAAACTTCTATACCTTTATTGCGTGTCTTGCCCACATTCGAAAGCACGTCCGGGAAACCGGAAACAACCGGCAACTGGCGTTTCAGCAACAGATCATGCGTGTTCTGCATATACAAGTCGATCGTACCGTTGATACGTCCTCTCAAAACTCCGAAATCGATACCCAAGTTCCACTGGTCCGTCGTTTCCCAAGTCAACAGGCTGTTCGCCATCGCGTTCGGAGCATACCCGATCGTTCCGGACGCACCGTTATCGAACGGGTAGCGGATCAATGACAAAGTACCTTTTGTCTGGTAAGGGTCTACAGCCGAGTTACCGGTCTTACCGAAACCGAGTCTCAGTTTCAGGTTATCCAACCATCCGGATGTACTCGACATGAAAGATTCTTCATTGATGCGCCATGCCAATGCGGCAGAAGGGAAAAGCACCCATTTGTGTCCGTCGGCCAAACGGGAAGAACCGTCGTAACGGGCTGAAACCGTCAACAGGTAACGTCCCAAATAGTTATAATTGATACGTCCCATGAAGGAAGCCATATTCCATTTGACCATCGAGCTGCCGATCGTGTTGGTCACCAATCCCGATCCCAGATCATAATACATCAGGTTATCCGCCGGCAGGTTCTCCATTGCGACATTCACGTTTTCCTTTTTATCTTCCTGGATGGACTGCAACAGAGTCACGCCCAATGTGTGTTTGTCGTTGAACGTCTTATCGTAGAAAAGCATGTTTTCCAGGGTAAACATCGTGTACTTGTCTACGGCATTTCTTGCGTATGAAGTACCCATACCGCGGTTGCTCGTTTTTGCGGATCTGAACTCGTAATCCTGTACCGTGCGGGCGTCGACACCTAAATTGGAACGGAATTTCAAGCCGTCGACCGGTAGTTTGATATCCAAAGAATAGCTACCTAAGTAACGGGTAGTCTTCAACGGACGGTCCACAGCCCCCGGAACAAGATCCATCATCGTATTATATACATTATAAGAACCCGGCAACGGAATAATCTCGCCGTTTTCATCCCACAACTGTGCCAACGGGCTTAAGCGCCAGCCACCGGCAAGTCCGGCTCCGCGTTGCTGGATGGCATGCGAGTATTGTGTCTGCGCCCCGATCTTCACATATTTGTTGATCTCGTGGTTCAGGTTCAAACGGATCGAATAGCGTTCGTAATCTTCATCTTTGAAGATACCGTTATTCTTATTGTAGGTAGCAGAAGCCAGGAAATTCGTCCGTTCGCCACCTCCGCGGATACTCAATTGGTGGTCAGTCACCATACCGGTGCGGGTCACATGATCCATATAGCGGGTCGTACGCACACGAGACGGATAGTAAACGCCATCGTCACCCCAACCCATCATGACCGATTCCATGATCGACGGGTCGCGTGTGAATCCCGGACAGACCATATCCTGGTCCCTTGAAGCCACATCCGAGTTGTAGCGGATCGAATTATTGCTCGTATTGCGATAAGACTCGCGCGTATATTCGGCATATTCCGGACCGTCCCAGAAGTCAAGCTGGTTCAGGATTGTCTGTGCTCCGACATATCCGTTATAATCGATCTGCGTCTTGCCTGATTTACCTTGCTTGGTGGTGATCAGGATAACACCGTTCGCACCACGGGCACCATAGATAGCCGTTGCCGACGCGTCTTTCAACACTTCCATAGATTCGATATCCGACGGGCTGATTTCGCCGATACCTCCTGTAACGGGAACACCGTCGATCACATACAACGGATCGTTGCTTGCCGTGATCGAACGTTTACCACGGATCATCACGCTCGGAGTCGAACCCGGCGACCAGTTGGAGTTGGAAACGACAACACCCGGAATACGTCCCTGCAATGCTTCCGATGCCGTGGAAGTCGGAACAGCCGAAATCTTGGATGCGTTTACGGAAGCGACCGATCCGGTCAAGTCTCTTTTCTTCACCGTACCATAACCGACCACGATTACTTCATCCAAACCTTGCGCATCCTCTTTCATCAGGATGTCAAACGTATTCTTGTTGTCGACCTTTACTTCCATCGGCAAAAAACCGATATAGGATATTTCCAACATTTCCCCCGGAGCCGCCTCCAAAGAGAAGTTACCATCCATGTCCGAGATGGTCCCGTTGGTCGTTCCCTTGACTACGATATTCGCCCCGGCTACCGGAAAGCCTGTCTCGTCGGTAATCACACCGGATATTTTCTTGGCTTTTTGCTGTTTCACGGGAGCCTGCGCTTCGGCTTTGACGATGACGATCGTCTTGTTGCTCACCTTGTAGGAAAGGCCGTGCTTTTCGAGTACCTGGGACAGGATATCCTTTAACGGGCGATTGGAAGCGGAAACGACCACATCAGGATTCTCGCTCAGGATGATATCCCGGTAAACGACTGAAAAAGAAGACTGCGCCTCCAGATTCTTAAAAAACTCTTTCAATGTGACATTCTGCAAATTCATTGACATTGTTTGCGAAATGTCCTGTGCGTACATGGTTGTACACAAAAACAGGAGTGCTGCACTCCGAAATACTTTCTTCATGACTATGATAAATAGACTTAAGTTAGAATTAAACAATTGATTTTTAAAAACACTTTTTCTTAGATTTCACCTTTTCATCTCATAAGCTTATTTTATTTTTAATTGATTAGACTTATTAATCGTTACATTGTTTCCTGTGATCTCATAATTAAACCCGTACTGGTATTTCAGAGCCTCCATGACATACGGGAGTTGTTCGTCCTTGAATGAACCGGAAATCAGGTCGTTCGCAATCTCCGGGCAGAGCAGGTCGATATGCACTCCATACCATCTTTCGATCTTATGGAACACCGAGCCTAACTTTTCCGATTCGAATACCAGATGATTTTGCGTCCAAGCTGTTTCTTTTACATTGTCTGTATTGTGAAAACTGATTTTCCCGTTATTTTTCGAATAGATCGCTTTCTGAGACGGCTTCAGGATAAAACTTTCAGAAGGCGACTTAGAGTCGTAGAGGCGCACGGAACCTTCAATCAAGGAAGTCTCTACAAAGTCGTTATCCTCATACGAATAGACATTGAAGCAAGTCCCTAACACTTCGATATTCAGGTTACCGACCTGCACGACAAACGGATGTTTCTCATCTTTGGAAACCCGGAAGTAGCCTTCGCCCTTCAAACGGGCGACACGCTTGCCATTGACATAGGCATAAGACAAAGAACTTTCCGAATTCAATTTGACAGAGCTCTTATCCGGCAATGTCAACTGCACTTTATCCCCTGCCGGAACTTCCGCCAAGAAAGAAATGTTCTCATTTTGCAATTCATGCAAAAGAGAAAAGTTCCACGCCGTAACGGACAAGACGGCAATCACAGCCACCGCCGCCACGACACGGGACCAGCGAATGGACGTTTTAGGAGGGTTTATCTGCAAACGGAGTCTCCGATGAATTTCCCGCTTACGACCGGCTTCCATTGGCGGATAAACAGTATTCTCATTCCAAAACGATTCCATCCTTTCGGATAGTTCCTGATCCGAAAGATGATTCAAGGACTTCTTGAAGTCCCCGAAATCTTCCTGATTGGTCTTTCCGCTTAAGAATTGAGAATATAATTTATTAAATAAATCGGTCATAATTTGTCGATTGTTTATAGTTACACGAAGAAGTACCTAAAAAGTACCAGGCGTTCTCATATGTTCTAAAGCATATTTCCTGTTTCATGCTGAGGAAACTTTTGTTTCATGCTGAGGAAACTTTTGTTTCATGCCGGTGAAAATAAATTTTCCCCTGCATGAAAATTTATTTTCACCGGCATGGAATAACTGAAAAAATTCAGGGAATCACTTGAGAAGCAGAGAGTGTTTTCCGATTTTCCTATATGAGAAGGGTAAAAAGAAAATTATATTTCCGGAGTTCCTCACGCAGAATCTTTAACGCGGCGGACAAATGATTCTTTACCGTCTGCTCGGAAATATCCGAAAGGGTAGCTATTTCGGCATTGCTCATTCCCTCCTCACGGCTCATTTCAAAGATGTTCCGCTGTGCGGGAGTCAGTTTTTGCTTGGCGATCGCTAACTTGTCGACAAAGTCATCGTAATATATTTTTTCAACGGAAGTGTTATCCAACAAGTTCTCGTCTTCACAAAAGCGAATGTAATCTTCAAAATCCGGACGGTTGATCTGTTGGCGGAAAACGTCGATCACATGGTTCTTGGCAATCGTGAACAACATGGATTTGAAGGAACCCTCGACAGACAAGGAGGCACGCATGTTCCACAGCTTGAGAAACGTCTCCTGCACGATATCTTCAGCCTGGACAACGGACTTCGTATGCAGCAAGGCGAAACCGTACAAAGAATCCGCGTACATATTATATAATGTATCGAACGCTTCATATGAGCCTCGTTTAAGTTTTTCTATAGTATCGCTATGTATCGATATTTCCCGCATATTCACCCTCACTTTGAGTTCGTAAAGATAGAAATAAACTACTAAACGGCTACTATTAAGTTTATTTCTATCTTTTTTTATAATAATGCCGTATCTTTATGCCCATAAAAACGCGAAGCATGAAATCATTATTCATCCTGACTTCAGCACTGCTATTTACGACAAACGTGCTGGCCGAAAACGATCCGCTATGGATGCGCTATCCGGCAATCTCACCGAACGGGGAGACGATCGCTTTTACCTACAAAGGCGATATCTACACTGTTCCGGCAAACGGTGGCAAAGCTACCCAGTTAACAACCCATCCGGCTCATGACACACGCCCGGTCTGGTCGCCCGACGGCAGCAAGATCGCGTTCACATCAGACCGTAACGGTAATTTCGACATCTTTGTGATGGACAAGGAAGGAGGCAGCCCGAAGCAGCTGACCACCCACTCCGCAAACGAATATCCGGAAACGTTCAGCGATGCGAAACATCTCCTCTACTCGGCTGCGATCCAGCAGGATGCGAAAGACAGCCAGTTCCCGTCCGGACAATTCCCGCAGATCTATGAGGCCAGTCTCGACGGAGGCCGCCCGGTTCTCTATTCTTCTCTGGCTATGGAATGCTTGGCATTGAATAAACAAGGCGACAAATTGTTGTATCAGGACAAGAAAGGCTATGAGGACCCCTGGCGCAAACACCACCAGTCATCCATCACGCGCGACATCTGGCTGTGCACGCTCGGTCCGGAACGTACTTTCCAAAAGATCACTTCCTTCAAGGGAGAAGACCGCAACCCGGTATGGACGGCGGACGGTTCTTCCTTCTACTACCTGAGCGAGGAAAAAGGAAGTTTCAATATATTCAAGAACGACCTGACGGGCAAGAACAGCCGGCAGGTAACCAACCACACGACTCACCCCGTCCGCTTCCTGACTTCCGATAACAGCGGCAACCTCTGTTACGGGTATGACGGCGGGATCTATACGGTCAAAGAAGGCGCGCAGCCTAAGAAAGTGGATGTCCGGATCATTTCGGACAAGGTGGAAAACGACCTGATCCACCAGCTTAAGACAAGCGGGGCTACCGATATCGCTGTTTCTCCAAATGGAAAGGAAGTCGCCTTTATCGTGCGCGGCGATGTGTATGTGACCTCGGTCGATTATGAAACGACCAAGCAGATCACCAACACGCCGCAGCAGGAACGCGACCTCGATTTCAGCCCTGACGGACGCTCATTGGTTTACTCTGCCGAACGGGGCGAAACCTGGGGAGTTTATCAGAGCAGCTTGGTACGCAAGGATGACAAATATTTCACCTATGCACAGGAATTGAAGGAAGAGCCGTTAGTAGTAACCTCGCAGACCTCTTTCCAGCCGATGTATTCGCCGGACGGAAAAGAAGTCGCTTTCCTGGAAAACCGTACGACGCTGCGCGTGATCGACTTGAAGAGCAAACAGGTTCGCACGGTCTTAGATGGCAAATATAACTATTCGTATGCCGATGGTGACCAGTATTACCAATGGTCGCCCGACAGCAAATGGTTCTTAGCCAAATATATCGCTATCGGAGGATGGAACAATACGGACATCGTACTGGTTAAAGCGGACGGCAGCGGTGAAATGACCAACCTGACCGAAAGCGGCTATTCCGACAACAATGCCAAATGGGTGCTGGATGGAAAGGCGATGATCTGGTCGTCCGACCGTGCCGGCTACCGCAGTCATGGCAGCTGGGGAGCGGAAGATGATATTTACATCATGTTCTTCGATGGCGAAGCCTATGATAAGTTCCGCCTCACCAAAGAGGAACAAGCATTGTTGGACGATGAAAAAGAGGACAAAGACAAAGATAAGGACGACAAGGATAGCAAGAAAAACAAGGATAAGGATAAAGACAGCGACAAGAAGAAGGACGAAAAAGACGACAAACCGGTCGAACCGCTTAAATTCGACTTGGCAAACCGCAAAGACCGCATCATGCGCCTGACCGTCAACTCGTCATTCTTAGGCGATGCCGTCCTGACTCCGAAGGGCGACAAGCTGTACTATTGCGCCGCATTCGAAGACGGTTACGACCTGTGGGAACACAACTTCAAGGAGAACACCACCAAACTGTTGATCAAAGGCGTTGGCGGCGGAACGATGTTCCCCGACAAGAAAGGCGAAAACATCTTCCTCGTTTCGAGAGGCCAGTTGAAGAAGATCGAGATCAAGGACAGCAAAACGAAACCGATCGCATTCAAAGCCGAATTTTCGTATCGTCCGGCGAAAGAGCGCGAATATATCTTCCACCACACCTGGCGCCAGGTATTGGACAAGTTCTATGATCCGAAAATACACGGCATCGACTGGGCGGGATATGAAAAGGCATACGAAAAGTTCCTCCCGCATATCAAGAACAATTACGATTTCGCAGAAATGCTTTCTGAAATGTTGGGCGAACTGAACGGTTCACATACCGGCGCACGCTACCGCTCCGCTTCTTCCGCTCCGGCAACTGCCAGCTTGGGCGCTTTCTATGACAACAGCTATACGGGCGACGGATTGAAGATCGAAGAGATCATTGCCAAAGGTCCGTTGACAAAAGCCGACACCAAGATCAAACCGGGCTGCATCATCGAAAAGATAGACGGCACGGGCATCAAAGGTGGTGAAGATTATTATCCGTTATTAAACGGCAAGGCCGGCAAAAAGGTGTTGCTGTCCGTTTACAACCCGGCAACCAAAGAGCGTTTCGAAGAGCAGGTGAAACCGATTACCTACGGCGCACAGTCCGATTTGCTTTACAAGCGTTGGGTCGAACAGAAGCGCCAGATGGTCGACAAGCTGTCGAACGGAAAGATCGGATATGTACATGTCAAGGGCATGAACAGCGAAAGTTTCCGCGATACCTATTCCGAACTGTTAGGCCGTTGCCGCGAGAAGGAGGCCGTGATTGTCGATACACGCCATAACGGTGGCGGTTGGCTGCACGAGGACCTGGCAATCTTGCTGAGCGGCGAGTTGTATGCCAAATTCACTCCGCGCGGACAGTTCATCGGTAACGATCCGTTCAACAGATGGCTGAAACCGTCCTGCGTGCTGATGTGCGAAGACAACTATTCGAACGCCCACGGTTTCCCCTGGACGTATAAGACGTTGAAAATCGGCAAACTGATCGGTGCTCCCGTACCGGGCACGATGACTGCCGTATGGTGGGAATCCCAGATCGACCCGTCGATTGTCTTCGGCATCCCGCAAGTCGGCATGCAAGACATGCAAGGACGCTACCTTGAAAACCAGCAACTCGAACCGGACATCGAAGTCTACAACTCCCCCGAATCACAGCTAAAAGGCGAAGACCATCAGCTGGAAGAGGCAGTAAAGGAGATGTTGAAAGAGGTAAGTAAGAAATAATTATACGGAAGGAGGTGTCTTCTGCGTGCTTTTTAGCATCCTGACGCACCTCCTTCTTTGAACAGTATCGACTCGTCCTCCACCGACCCGATCCCCGCAAACTGTCCAAGATAGGTGTCAACTTTAGCAAGGAGACCCGGAATATTGAGAAGTGGGTGGTGGAATAAAACAAACCTAAAACGAGCAGAAGAACGACACGAAGAATGGAACCGTAAAATCTACTATAATCCCATGAAAAATTGAAATGAAAACAAGGTCTTTGCCCGAATAGCGAGTGATGATCGGCAAAGTCGTATCCATAGTCGTGGCGCCTCCGGCACAGATAGGAGACAATCTGCCGAAATATTTGACAAATAGAGGCGCACCGAGAAGAGCCATAATCTCGCGCATGATATTTGCCATCAAAGCGATCGTCCCTAATTCAGTGGCGAGCTGGACACCCAAAGAAGGCTCCTTCAACTGGGTAATCAGGATAGACGAAAGAGAGTAATAAGCAAAACCGCTCCCTACCGCCAGGCAGTCAAAAACACTCCACTCGGTAAGCAACAGGCTGACCAATGCTGAAAAGACCAGCGTCCCGGCAATCGTGGCAAAAGGGACCAAAAGCAGTTTCGGGCGGATACTGCCGAGAATCTCCTTTAGCTTCTTATCACTGCCGATACTAAGCCCGACCTGAAACATCAGCAGGTATAAGACATATACCGTAATGTCGTTTTCAATGACGACATCGGGCAACCAACCGCTCCATCCCAACAGGCAACCGAGCGCAAAGAATCCTACAACAATCAGGCTTCCTTTCATCCGTGGCTCCTTTCTTTAAAAAACAGGTGGTAGACTCCCCAGCCGGCCAGCACGCTCCCCGCCGTACCAGCTAAGGCAATCAGAAAAGCCTGGCCGCCTAACGTGGCAAGGTTATCGACAATTTCCTTATTCGCACCCACGGATATTCCCAAGAGGAAAAGAAGCAAAAGGATCGTGTAAGAAATAGGTTTGCCGATCTTTTGCAAAAGTTCGATTTTGCGCAAAAGATAGCCTGCGGCAATACCCGCGAACATAATACCAATGACAGTGAACATAGATAAAAAACAGATTATCGAGCTTGGACAACTTTAACTATTTTAGTGAATGTTACAGGGATCACCATACCCTCCGAATTTGCTTTCCCGGTCAGTTTATTCTTGTCTTCCTGTTTGAAGGTCAATGAGACGTAGCTTCCGTCCACATCGAAATTACACTTATATGTATCGTTTTCCTTCTTGATTTCATTAACGGTCATTTCCGTACCGCTGATCGTGAAAACGGCAGACAGTTTTTCACCGGTTTTCTTGATCTGGCAGGTTCCTTCCTGATAGCCGTAAGGAGCATCAGGGGCAGAGTAGTTCCACAAACCGACAACCATGCCGGGAGTAAATTTCTGCGCACAAAGTGATAAACACATCATCATACAAAAAAGCGTTGCAAATACTTTTCCCATATTCGTCTTCATAATAAAATAGGATTAAATTAGACTTAGCGCTTCAAAGATAAGCATTATCAAATATAAATGAAGCAGTCAGGATAAGAATAAATAGAATAACGGACAAAAAAGCGGGAGCGGCTAAGGCGGAAAAGAACAGATGTTGCCGTTTCTTCCTGCGGGTAAGGGCAATGTTTATTGTCGGACTCGCGACCTAACGGGGAGAGGTTGCAATTTTCACGGAGTTTTTTTCGAAGAGAAGTAGGATATACGCGTATATTGTTCTTTTTCATTATATTTGTAAAGTCAAAAATAATAATTTATTCGTTTTGGAGATAAAACACAGATAATATAACATGAAGAAAACAATCTTATTCCTTCAGGCTGCGGCGTTCGGGCTTTTGGCAGCTTGTAGCCAACCATCCGGCGAAGAACAACTACGCGATGAGATCCAGTATGTGAACCCATTTATCGGAACGGGGTTTCACGGGCATACCTTTCCCGGAGCTACCCGTCCGTTTGCTCTTGTACAGGTCAGCCCCGATACGCATATCATGGGCTGGGATGCCAGTAGCGGATATCATTATGATGATAACCAGATATATGCTTTCAGCCATACGCACCTGTCGGGTACGGGTATCGGCGACTTGGGAGATGTGGCGATCCTGCCTTTCTCCGGTGGCGACTCGATAAAACCGGTAGCGACCTTCAAAAAGGAGACAGAGAAGGCGACGCCGGGATATTATGCGGTGCGTCTCGACAATTTCGGAATTAATGTGGAGCTAACCAGTACGGATCGTGTCGGATTCCATAAATACACGTACGATAATCCGAAGGACCGCCGTGTCCTTCTCGATCTCGGCCATGTACTGCAACCGAACTGGGGGCATAAGTTGGTGGGGAACGAATATCTTTTTGTAAACGATTCGACTGTGGAAGGAACTGTCAAGACGCAAGGATGGGCACATTTCCATTCCGTCTCTTACCGCATCACATTCTCGGAACCGATCGAAACGCTATACCAGTATATCGACGGGAATTTGCGAAAGGATTCGCTCTTCTTGCGTCTCAACACGCCGGACGACCTGAAATTCCATTATAAATTTGCGGAGAGCAACAAACCGCTGTATGTGAAAGTGGCTATCTCCCCGGTCGATACCGACGGAGCGGAAAAGAACATGCTGGCTGAACTGCCGGGATGGGATTTCGAGGCTACACGAGCCGAATCTGCACATATCTGGAACAAGGCTTTAAACGATATCCAGATTGAAAGTTCCGATCCGAAAGTGATGGTAAACTTCTACACGGCCCTCTACCACACGATGATCGCACCTTATGCTTATCAGGATGTGGACGGACGTTACTTAGGTATGGACAAGAAGGTGCACCGGGCGGAACCGGGTTATGTGAACTATTCCGTCTTCTCGCTCTGGGACACTTTCCGCGCCCTGCATCCGTTGATGACGATCATCCAACCGGAACGGGCTGCCGACTGGGGGAAAGTGCTTGTGCAAGGGTATAAAGAAGGGGGAATCCTGCCGAAATGGCCGTTGGCTTCCAGCTATACAGGTTGCATGGTAGGCTATCCGGCTGTTTCCGTGCTGGCAGACTTAGCGACTAAAGACCTGGCGGAAGGCGACCTGAATGTTTGGGCCGAAGCAGGAGCCCGATCTTCTGTCTACCGGGACGATCTGGCTGAGAAGTTCAAAGGAACGCGTGAACTGGATTTGATCACCCGTCATCCTTATTATAAGGAAAAGTACGGCTTTGTTCCGGCCGACTCGGTTCCCGAATCTGTTTCCTGGGGATTGGAAATGGCCTACTATGACTGGTGTATCTCCCAGATCGCCGCTAAAGCGGGCAATACGGAACTGGCTAAAGAGTATGCGGCAAAGGCCGAATATTACAAGCGCTATTTAGACCCGGAAACCAAGATGATGCGCGGGGTGATGGGTGACGGTTCTTTCCGCACACCGTTCAACCCTCGTTATTCTTCCCATATGAAGAGCGATTATACCGAAGGAAATGCTTTTCAGTGGAGTTTCTTTGTACCGCATGATATGGACAACTTCATCGCGACGATCGGCGGTAAGAAGGAACTGGAAACACGTCTGGACACGTTGTTCACTACCTCTTCCCAAGTTGACGGCGAAGAAGCCTCCGGTGATATCACTGGCCTGATCGGCCAATATGCGCACGGCAATGAGCCAAGCCATCACATGGCTTATCTCTATAACTGGACGGATGCTCCCTGGAAAGGGCAGGAACGCCTGGATCAGATCATGCAGAATTTCTACACCAACGAGCCGGACGGCATCATCGGGAATGAGGACTGCGGACAGATGTCTGCCTGGTATGTAATGAGCGCGTTAGGTTTCTATCAAGTCGCTCCGGGCATTCCGGTCTATACATTGGGCCGCCCGATGATCGACAAAGCGCTTATTCATGTAAAAGGCGGCATATTCGAAATCCTGGTAAAAAACAACAGTGCAGCCAACAAATACATCAAAGAAGTTAAACTGAACGGAAAGACCCTCGACACCCCGTTTATCAGCCACAACGATATCATAAAAGGCGGCAAGCTGGAGTTTATCATGACCGATCAACCGATAAAGTAAATTCATGTAAAGAAACATAAAAACAAAGGGCGAATCAGTACACTGGTTCGCCCTTTGTTTTATATTTGTCCCTAAACAATTAAATTAAAAAGTTATGCTACTTACAACAACCAACACGATTGAAGGAAAAGAAATTACCCAGTACTTCGGAATCGTATCCGGTGAAACGATCATCG
>ERZ834769.2394-NODE-2394-length-14131-cov-2.975632_pt1 | contig 14131 bp, 11 predicted proteins | sample MGYA00519690_ERZ834769 | MGnify/ENA primary metagenome ERZ834769 (study PRJEB31850, sample SAMEA3708760) | human gut metagenome | biome: human gut; feature: human-associated habitat; material: faeces | place: China | collected 2014 ... | reverse complement strand
TATATTTAAGCGAAGGAGCGATGAAAAGAATACTTATTCCACTGTGCCTGGTGGTAGGAAGTCATGTGGCTAGCGGGCAACGGTCGTACCAGTTTGAGGCACCGGACCGTTTGTTCATAGAAGGTAAAGAATTGTTTAGTTTAAAGAACTATCCGGGTTGTATCGATAAGTTGGAAGCCTACAAACAGCATGCGAAAGATGCCGACCTGATCCAGGAAGCTGACTATATGATCGTATATGCAGCTTATGAACAGGGACGTCCTAATGCCGACGAACTATTGAAAGATTATCTGGAAGATTATCCGGCTTCACGCCATAGCGATGAAGTGAATTTCCTGATCGGTTCCATTCATTTCGAACGCGGGGAATACCAAAAAGCTATTTTCTGGTTCAACGAATCGGATATAGACATGCTCAGTCCGGAGCAACAGGAGGCTTACAGCTTCCGGCTGGCCTATTCATTATTGCAGACCGGCGAGATGGATAAGGCACGCGGATATTTTTCGCGGATACAGCAAATCGGTACCAAGTACCGTGAAGCGTCCACCTATTATGTGGCCTATATCGATTATGCAACCGGCAAATACAATAACGCGCTGATAGAGTTCAGCCGCCTGAAAGAGATGCCGGATTACCGCGAGCAATCCTTGTACTATATTACACAGATCTATTTCATTCAGAATAAATATGAAAAGGTAGTGAGCGAAGGGGAAGAACTTCTTTCCTCCTATCCGAACAGCAAGAATAACAGCGAAGTGTACCGTATCCTGGGTAATTCCTATTACCATTTGGGCAACCAGGACAAGGCGACCAACATGTTGAGCAAATATGTATCGTCGACCGACAGCCCGTTAAGAGGAGATTTGTACATTCTGGGTGTTTGCTATTTCAATAAAGGGAATTACAGCAGTGCCGTAAACGCCTTGTCGCAGACAGTACGCGAAAACGACGCACTCTCGCAGAATGCCTACCTCTATCTCGGACAGTCTTACCTGAAACTGAAAGACAAGAACAATGCCCGTATGGCTTTCGAGGCTGCGGCAACCTCTTCATTCGACAAACAGATTCAGGAAGTAGCCATGTTCAATTATGCGCTGCTGATCCATGAAACGGCCTTTACCGGATTCGGCGAATCTGTTACGATCTTCGAAGATTTCCTGAATGATTTCCCGAACTCTCAATATGCCGACAAAGTAAACGACTACCTGGTGGAAGTCTACCTGACAACCAAGAACTACCAGGCAGCTCTCAACTCTATCAATAAGATCAATCATCCGAGCACCAAGATCCTGGAAGCCAAACAGGACATTCTGTTCCAGCTGGGAACGCAGGCTTTCACCAACATGAAGCTGGATGAAGCGGTCGACCTGTTCTCGAAGGCTATCAACCTGGGTTCTTATAATATGGAATCGCGCAATGACGCTTATTTCTGGCGCGGCGAATCCTATTACCGCAAAGGAGATTACCGCCAGGCTATTTCAGACTACCGTACTTATCTGAACAACACCGGAATACAGATATGTACGCATTGGCCCATTATAACCTGGGATATTGTTATTTCAAACTCAAAGAATACGGAGAGGCACAAAACCGTTTCCGCCAGTATATCAATCTGGAAAACAACCAGCAGGCACCGGCATTGGCAGATGCTTACAACCGTATCGGCGACTGCCTGTATCAGAACCGCCAGTTCAGCCTGGCAGAAGAAAACTATTCACGTGCAGCCCAATTGTCTCCTTCCGCGGGTGATTACTCGATCTACCAGAAAGGATTTTTGCTTGGTTTGCAGAAAGACTATAGAGGCAAGATCAGCGCAATGGACCGCCTGATCAGCGAATATCCGGAATCACAATATGTAGACGATGCGTTGTTCGAGAAAGGACGCTCCTATGTCTTGCTCGAAAACAGCTCTTCCGCCGCACAGGCATTTGAAAAGCTGATCCGCGAATTCCCGCAGAGCAGCCTGGCCCGTAAGGGTGGCATCCAGCTCGGTCTGCTTTACTATAATGACAACCAGCCGGAAAAGGCGCTCGCCGCCTACAAGCAGGTGATCAGTAACTATCCGGGTAGCGAAGAGGCTAAAGTCGCTTTGCAGGATTTGAAATCCGTCTATATCGACCTCAACGATATCAATGCTTATGCCAACTATGTCAACTCGATAGGCGGCAATATCCGCTTGGAAGTAGGCGAACAGGATTCATTGACCTATATCGCCGCCGAAAAACTCTTTATGCGTGGCGACAATGAAGGAGCACGCCGTAGCCTGGCGGGTTACCTGCAAACATTCCCCGAAGGAGCGTTCAGTTCGAATGCGAACTTCTATTTAGGAAGCATCGCTTTCGCCAAGAAAGAGTTCGACGAGGCGATCCAGCGCTTCAAATCGGTGATTGCAAGCAATGACACCAAGTTCCTCGAAGAATCGGTTGCCCGCACGGCAGAAATCGAATACCTGGGCAAAGATTATCCGGCTGCATTGGAAAGCTTCAAACGCTTGCAGATCGTAGCCGAAAGTCCTGAGAACAAACAGGCTGCCCGCTTAGGTATCATGCGCTGCGCTTTGCAGACCGGCCAGCAGAAGGATGCCCTTCTGGCGGCAGACGAGTTGCTGAAAGAACCGAAGCTCTCTCCCGAACTTGAAGCAGAAGCCCGTTATGTACGCGCGAAAGCCTATATCGACCAGAAACAGGCGAACAAGGCGCTTGCCGACCTGAAAGAGTTGAGCAAAGACACGCGCACGGTACACGGTGCTGAGGCCAAATATCTGTTGGCCCAATTGTATTATGACACCAACGATGACAAGAATGCCGAAAAAGTGCTGATGAACTTCATCGAGAACGGTACGCCTCACCAATACTGGCTGGCTCGCGGATTTATCCTGCTGGCCGACGTTTATATCCGCCAGGGTGACGACTTCCAGGCTCGCCAGTACCTCACCAGCCTGCAGAACAATTATAAAGGGGATGACGATATCGCCGGTATGATAGAAAATAGATTGGGTAAACTTAAGAACTAAGAAGAAGTGATGAAGACAATATATAACATCAAAGCATTGTGCGTGATGGCCCTCTTGGGAAGCGTCGCAACCGTCAGCGCACAGGAAGACAAGACGAAGGAAAAAGACCTGAACCGGGAAATGACGCTCGAACGCGAATATGACCCGACCGTACAGGATGCCAGCAAAGTGAACACATTGCCAGTCATCAAAGAACCGGTTGTCAAGAAGATGCCGATCGACTACGCGACTTTCACCGTCCCGACCGATCCGGAGAAGGAAATCAGCCTCCTGCCCTCAGGCAATATCATGACGGATATCCAGTACAACAAACGCCGCGGTTATTTCAACTTCGGCGGCGGCACGTATCTGAACCTGAACGGCGACCTCGGCTATCATATCCTGAGCACGGACAAGGACAAGCTGAATATCTGGTTCTCCCATCGCTCGACGAACGGGAAGGTGAAATATATCGAGATATATGATGATAAAGTAAAAGCTAAGTTGAACGACAACTTAGGCGGCCTCAACTTCAAACATGTGTTTGACAAAATGTCGCTGGACATGGGGCTTAAATACGGATACTCCGCATTCAACTACTACGGAGCACCTGTTCCCAGTCCCGAATCGTCAGTCACGCTGGACCCAGCCGCTTTCGACCGTGAAACCAATCAGGTAAACCAGGCTATCCAGGCAAAGATCGGAGTCGAATCGAAAGAAGACGCTCCTGTCGGCTACCTTCTGGATCTCGGATATACCAACTTCTCCCATAAATATGCGTTAAGCAAGGAACAGGACGGACCCACGGAACATACCTTCGACGTCAAGTTCGACCTGAACGCCCGTTTCGGCGGTGAGCAGCGCATCGGATTAGGGGGTAACGTAGAATACTTCAATTACAGCCTGCCGACAATGGGCGGACAGGAATATCTGGAATTTGAGAACCATGCCGAAGCAACCCTTTCACCTTATTATAAGGTGTCGGGAGACAACTGGAATCTAAAGTTAGGTGCGAACATCATGTTCGTGACCGGTGACAACAGCAAGTTTATGGCTTCACCGAATATCACGGCCGATGTGGAAGTTGCCGATAAAACACAGCTCTACCTCGTTGCCGGCGGCAAGCTGTACTCCAACAGTATGTACGATATTTCCCAGGTCAACCGCTATATCAACCCGGCGATGGAACTGCTTCCCTCCCGCAACTATCTGGATGGAACGGTCGGTATCAGAAGCGGTATCGCTCCCGGCTTCTGGTTTGATGTATTCGGAGGATATAAGATCACGAGTGATGAAGTTTTCTTTGCTCCGACACTCCTTGCTCCAAGTGCGCAAGGCGATATTTTTGCCAATACCAGCAGAGCTTTGCAAGCAAATGCAAAACATGCGTTCGGCGGTGTCAATCTGAAATATAGCTATCAGCAATTATTCGACATCAACCTGAAAGGTGTTTACAATAATTGGAACGTCGATGATATCGGAGCTGCTTACGGCAAACCCGAAATGGAATTGACAGCCGGCATCACCGTCCGCCCGATCAGCCAGGTAACTGCTTCTTTGGATTATTATTTAGCAACCGGACGTAAGGCTTTCTTAGGAATACCGGAAGGAGAAAAGATGAAAAACATCAACGAACTCAACCTGACCGGTTCCTACACCCTGAACGACACCTTCGGACTGTATCTGAAACTGAACAATGTCCTGTTCCAGAAATACGAACTCTATTACGGCTATCCGATGCAGAGTTTCAGCGCGATGATCGGGGTAAACATCAATTTCTGATAAAGCCATTGGCTCTCTTTTGCCGCCTGCTGAAACAGCCGGATTAATAAAATAGCAAAGCCGGATTCCTTCGTGGGTTTTAATCCCATTCAGGAATCCGGCTTTGTTTTATGCGTCTTAATAATAATCCCTGTTCCCGCACCTGATGCGGAAACAAGACAATTACCGTATCACCACTTTATACACCTTGTCCGCCACTCGGACCATATACAACCCAGCCGGCATTCCGATCTCCGCACTTCCCGTCACCCGTTGTTGCTTCAGCAGATATCCGGTGAGAGTATAAACAGAAACCCTTTCTTCTTTCGGAGTGTATATATATAAGGTAGAACCGGCTGCTCTCACCCATATATCTCCTTCGATCTCCGCATTTGCTGTCGGGTCCTCGTTCAGGACAATACCGGTGATAGAGACGGTAATGTCTTCCTCTACGTTGCTGATGCGATAGCGACCGTTGGCATCCGCTTCAAGCGTCTCGCCACGGCTGGTCGTGACTTTCGGGACGGAAAGGTCATACCCAGCATCGAGCGTCAGAGTGAAAGTGAAGTTGTAGCCCTCTTCGACCGTGTAGTCACCGGGACGTTTACTAAGCGTCACGCCTTTCACTGAAGGTAGAGTGACGGTGTAGTAAGTGGTAACCGGCGGGACGTAAGCCCTCAACACCAGCGGGATGCTCGTCTGGTTACCAGCCACGTCGGTGACGACAGCGGTATGCGTGCCAGAGGAACCAGTACTGCTATAGGTAGTTGCGCCGGGTACAAGAGGAATAACATCTCCATCGACTTTCAATGTCTTGACACCGCTGGTTGCATCACTGAAAGTGAGAGTGTACGCCAGATTGTTGACCTGGGCGGTAAGTATCGGGGCTGTCTTGTCGAGCTTCACGTTTGCCGTCTTTCCATACACGACCTGTGTCGTCGTGCGACGCAAGTTATAGGTGAGGGTGTAGCTGCCATCGGTGTCCCAAACAAAACTTTCACCATAGGCAGGCGTAGACTTCAAGTCGGAGCTTCCGGTCAGAGCTGCTTCGAAATTATCAGCCTTAAAGGTAATCTCGCTCTTATGCCAACCGTCATTACCGTCCGGAGTCAAAGTAACATCCACCGATGCGGGATCTTGATCGATATAGGTGAAAGTAACACCCGCAAGATTCAACACTGGCGTATAGTTATTGTCATCCGAAGCAAGCGTTCCCATCTCTATTGTCCAAGTGCCGCTACCGCCATCCGTCAAAGCCAGTGCACCCGTCAACGAAGGAGTATCCCCTCCTATTGCTCCCGTATAATCGTAAAGTACCGGCTCTCCTCTATAAAGGACTTGACCGGACTTCGGAGTAACAGTCAGTCCTGCCGGGTTGATGTTGAAGGTTACCTCTACCGGATCCCCATACAATGCACCCAATTCGGACGGAGTAACTGTAACCTTCCCTGTTCCCGCATTGGTGTTGTCACTGTACGCAAAGGTATAATCCGTAATTTCCGTATACGAATTAAGAGTAATCGCCGGTTCGATCACTGAGCCGGTATAGGTCTGATCATCTATTGCCTCTACCATATTGTTCTCTAAAAGCACCAGATCTATTATCGTACCTGTCAGCTTATCTCTCTCGCTTATCGTCCCAGCAGTCCGGATCGTCCCAGCATTAGTCAATGTCCCGTCATTCTTAAGCGTACCGATATTAGTCAGGTAGACCCCCGTATTCAGCGTTAAAGTCGTTCCCGCAGGAATTGTCAGTGTCGTATCTTTACCGATCTTGAAGTTAGACGTGAGAGTCTGGTCTCCATAGACCTGTCCAGTATTACCCTCTACAATAATACCCTCCCAAGCATTTTTATTGGTTTGATCTATACTGTTTGCAAAAATAACAGGATCGCCGGTTATCGTAGCCGTTCCGTTTATGCCCTTCATACTTCCTTTCCCTGTGGCCGTCACCACTCCTCCGGTTATAGTTATCGTTGCAGTGCTGCCGCCCCTACCACCAAAGCCAATGCCGGAACCGGCTGAACTATAAAACTCACCTCCGGTAGCCACCACTTTACCTCCGGTAATGGTTATTATTCCGCCATCACCAGCGTTTCCGCCACCAATACCGGCACCCTCGCCTGAACCTTCAGCAATCACGGTCCCTCCGTTGATCGTGATCGTACCACCATAGCCTCCGTTATTAGAACCGTTACCGCCGCCACCGATACCGGCAGCTCCCCCTATATCATATCCTTTCACTTCAACGTAACCGCCGTTGATGGTTATTTCACCTGCATTTTTTGCATTTGCTCCATTGCCGACTCCGATACCAGCTCCATATCCATTAGACTGAAGCAATAAAGTCCCGCTCTCAACCGTTACTTTGCCACAGGTCTCATCCCTATCTCCACCAATACAAGCTCCACCATTACTTAGACCTTTAATATTCAATTTTCCATTTCCTTTGACCGTCAGAGTCGCACCCGGCCGGACACGCACTCCAGGAGCATCAGAAATCAGTTTATTCTCCTTGTTTCCCAACGTCAAATTCACTGTTGTACCAGCAGATAAAGAAATAGGGGATAATCTTTCTTCCTCAATCTTAATATTCACCCCTTCCAATGTGATATCAGTACCACCTGCAGGGCTACTCAGTATTTGGATCGAATCACTGGTACTGTTATCAGCATCCGTTTGAATTATGGTATAAGCACCGGTATACGGGGTTATATCAATATCGTCACCTTGTTTATACCCTTGATCGGTAATCGTAATACAGCCATCATTAATGTCAAGTTGTTTATTTGTACCTTGCGCCCCCGCGCTGGCATGAAAAAAAGCGATGGCGAAAAGAAGTGCCATTGCCTTACGGATTGTTTGGATGTTGTTTGTTTTCATTATTCTTGTATGATATAAATTTGTTTTTTAATAATAGGTATATCAATCCTTACTTGAATAGGTATACCAATGCTTAGGTGAATTGGGGTATCCATGCTTAGCTTAATAGGTATATCCATGCTTAGGCAGATGGATATACCCATTAAAAAGATACCTCTACAGGCAGTTATAATTCGCCTGGGCGTTCCTCTTCTCCCCCATTGGGAATTAGTGTACCGTCGGTGCATTTCAACTGCGTGTTGCTAAAGGCTGTGCGAGGCGATTTCAACAACTGTGTCGTGTTACCGCTTGCGCTTGCCTGCGTGATATGCACCAACTGGTACATCTCATTTATCACCAACCCTCCGGGAACCATGAACATCAGGCGTTTCGGCTCATTGTTCAGGATAACGGTAGCCTTGATGCGGGTGTTGTCCGGTTCGCCCACCTGCTGAAGGTAGATGCCGACCGAGGGGTCGTCGCCTTTGATCGGGAGGTTAACGCCTTTCACTTCGAGCACCTGTGCGGAAGTGACACTCTTGTTTACTTCGCCGTTCACGGTGTTGATGATAGTGTCCATCTGGGCGTAATGCTGGGCGGGCCCCATGTTTTCCACCATTGTCTCTTCCATCGCCTTCCTTACGTCCGGTCCTACGGACATCGAGGCGGTGACCTCGTGCTTAGGCCGCATAAAGGCTTCGTTGGCAGAGTTGAAGACGCCTTTTACGCCGAACGCGAGGCGGAAGTACTCGTAGTTGATGTTGTTGCCCATCAATCCCATTTCGATACCCTTTTCTGCAATAAGGCGGAAATTTCGGATGATTTGTTCTTTGGAGTCGGTTGTCGTCCCGTCCTGAACGACCAGTTGCCCCAACTGATCCAAATCGTAGCTCATGCCGCCGATTATACTGAGCGTATAATCGTTTTCATCGGCTGTTAGGTTGTTCGGGTTCGTGTTGCCCCGGAGTTTGCCTGGTTTGACTTTTTTTGCCATGATCCTGATGTTTGAAATTTATATTAGAAATAATTTCCTCTGATAAAATGACTAATGAAAACGTACGTTTTTTTTAGTCATTTTTCGGGAGGTTTTATAAGGTTTACACCTTTAATTGGATAATTTCATGTAAGCATTGTAAATAAATGGTTTATATCAAATATTATCTTCAATATTTTTTGATTATCATAGACAAAATCATAACTTTGCAAATGACTAAAAAAAACGTACGTTTTCATTAGTCATTTCAAAACAGCTCTACAACCCGCATCAATACAGGGTTTTACCATCTTAAAACGACTTATTTTATACCCACTTTTTGAAAAGCTAACATACTGATAATGAGCATAGCGTTTTGGCGTATTTTGGGCATTTTGCAAAAACAGGGGTAATTTTGGGGTAAATCAGGCTATTTTTTAGGAGCGACTGATGGTAAACTATTACCCCATTCGTCATAACCAGATTGAGGGGAGTATAATTATTTTTTCCATAAACAATGGTATCTTTGCAGCCAAATACGAAACGAACATGCAAGGGACAAAAAATCTGACGGAAGGGCCTATTAAAAAACAACTATTCAACCTGGCGCTTCCCATCATGGGGACCTCTTTTATTCAAATGGCCTACAGCATCACCGACATGGCTTGGGTGGGACGCTTAGGTAGCGAAGCAGTAGCCGCTATCGGGGCAGTCGGGATCCTGACCTGGATGACGACTTCGATCTCCTACCTCAATAAGGTAGGGGCGGAAGTCAGCGTGGCACAAAGTATCGGGGCACGTGAAGAAGAAGGCGCCCGCGCTTTTGCTTCCCACAACCTTACGATTGCCTTGATTATCTCGATCTGCTGGGGCCTGTTGCTGTTCGTACTGGCAAATCCTGTCATCGGTTTCTTCAAGCTCGACACGGATATTTCCGCCCATGCAGTGTCCTATCTCAGGATTGTGGCGACAGGGTTTCCGCTCATTTTCCTGTCGGCAGCCTGCACAGGAATTTATAACGCGGCAGGACTGAGCAAAATCCCGTTCTATGTCAGCGGCAGCGGATTGATTATGAATATGGTGCTCGATCCGCTATTTATATTCGGATTCGGGATGGGGACGGATGGAGCAGCCTGTGCGACCTGGCTGTCGGAGGCGACCGTGCTGGCCATTTTTATCTACTATCTGAAAAAGAGAAACCGGCTGTTCGGAGGATTTCCATTCCTCATCCGGTTGAAAAGTCGCTATAGCAAACGAATCTTCCAGTTGGGACTTCCCGTAGCGTTGCTGAACAGCTTGTTTGCCGTTATCAACCTGATGATGGCGCGCACGGCATCCACCTATGGCGGGCATATCGGGCTGATGACGATGACGGCCGGCGGACAGATCGAAGCGATCGCCTGGAACACCTCACAAGGATTCAGCACGGCTTTGAGTACGTTCGTGGCGCAGAACTATGCCGCCCGGAAAAAAGAACGTGTCTTAGGCGCTTACCACACGACACTCCGGATGACGGCTCTGTTCGGAATCTTCTGCACGCTGCTTTTCGTGTTCTTCGGCAGCGAAGTGTTCTCTCTGATCATACCCGAAAAGGCCGCTTATGAGGCAGGAGGCGTTTTCCTTCGCATCGACGGCTATTCCATGTTGTTCATGATGTTGGAAATAACGATGCAGGGATTGTTCTACGGAACAGGCCGTACGATTCCGCCAGCCATCATCAGTATCACGTTCAACAGCCTGCGCATTCCGATGGCGATCGGGCTGACAGCCCTGGGACTGGGTGTGGCGGGTGTCTGGTGGGCAATCAGCATCTCCAGCATGCTGAAAGGAGTCGTCGCATTCGTCTGGTTCCGTATTTTACAGAAGAAGATATTGTGATACAAACAAACTATTCCTTATTTTTGCCGGATAATAACAAATACATAGTAAAACATTATCATAATGAACAATTCATTAAAGCCGGAAACCCTCTGCGTGCAGGGAGGCTGGCAACCGAAAAAGGGAGAACCGCGCGTCCTGCCCATCTATCAGAGTACGACATTCAAGTATGACACCAGCGAACAGATGGCCAAACTCTTCGACCTCGAAGAAAGCGGATATTTCTACACCCGCCTGCAAAACCCGACAAACGATGCTGTCGCAGCCAAGATCGCCGCTCTGGAAGGGGGCGTAGGCGCGATGCTGACGGCTTCCGGACAGGCAGCCAACTTCTATGCCCTGTTCAACATTTGCGAGGCAGGCGACCACTTGGTTTGCTCTTCCACGATCTATGGCGGGACGTTCAACCTCTTCGGCGTGACGGCCAAAAAATTAGGTATCGAGGTGACATTCGTCGACCCGGATGCTGCGGAAGAAGAAATCTCGGCCGCTTTCCGTCCAAACACAAAAGCATTGTTCGGCGAAACCTTGTCTAATCCGGGCATGAGCGTGCTGGACATCGAGAAGTTTGCCCGTATCGCCCACAGCCACGGTGTTCCTTTGATCGTCGACAATACATTCGCGACGCCGATCAACTGCCGCCCGTTCGAATGGGGAGCCGATATCGTGACGCATTCTACAACCAAATATATGGACGGCCATGCGACAAGCGTAGGCGGTGCTGTCGTGGACAGCGGCAATTTCGACTGGGATGCGCATGCCGACAAATTCCCCGGCCTGACCACTCCGGACGAATCCTATCATGGCCTGACCTATACAAAGGCTTTCGGCAAGATGGCCTACATGACAAAGGCTACGGCACAGTTGATGCGTGACCTGGGTTCTATCCAGGCTCCGATGAATGCCTTCCTGTTGAACTTAGGATTGGAAACATTACATCTGCGTATGCCGCAACATTGCAAGAACGCCCAGCAGGTTGCCGAATGGCTCGAAGCAAACGAGCAGGTTGCCTGGGTGAACTTCCCCGGATTAAAGAGCAATAAGTATTACGAACTGGCACAAAAATACATGCCGAACGGGACTTGTGGCGTAATCGCCTTCGGTCTGAAAGGCTCCCGTGAAGATGCGACCCGCTTTATGGATAACCTGAAAATGATCTGCATCGTAACCCACGTAGCCGACGCCCGTACCTGCGTCCTCCACCCCGCCAGCCATACGCACCGCCAGTTGACGGACGAACAGCTGATCGAAGCCGGAGTCGCTCCCGACCTGATCCGCCTGTCTGTCGGCATCGAAAATGCAGGCGATATTATTGCGGATATCGAGCAGGCTTTGAAATAAACAATCCATTTACGGTTCAAATTTGTCGATACTACAATAGATTTTAGAAAACGACTATCATACCATGCAGGTATGATAGTCGTTTTCGCAATCAATAACTTGTTTGCAGAATAATAGGACAATTGTAAGAAGGTTTGAAACAGCCGAATGGAGATTTACAATCGTCAAATCGATAACGATTTTCCTAACCGGCATATCCATCGGGTTGATAAGCGATGCCACAAGGAAGAATAGGTTTCCTCCATCAATAAGTCCGGGCGGAACTCACGCAGGATCAACCAATCCGCCTGCTTCACCCAATGAGAAAAAGCAAGATCCGGCTGATGTGTTTGCGACAGTTGCAACAAAGCATTCAGATCGAACAGATCCGCAATAACGCCTGCCCCGGCATGAACGGCGTCGAATGCATTGCAGGCTTGTTCGATATGAGTCGGAACCATCAGGACAGGTTTACCCAGGTACATGGCCTCGCAGACAGACTCGAAGCCCGCAGTCGTGGCATAGGCTTTCGCTCCTGCCATATAACGGACAAACAGCGTGTCATTTAATTGATGGAAAGAAAGTCTGGAATCCACTTTTACTTCGGGGAGCGCCTCTTTTTTATCCCAAAAGATATGCAGCTCGATACTTGGATGCGCCTTGTGCCAGGAGCGTATCTCTTCGCTGAATCCACTATTCAACAAATAGCCATGCAGGTAATCCCCTTTTGTCGGTGTCATTTCTAAAACTTCCTTACGCAAAAGAGGAGGAACCACCACGATTCCGCCAGCCGGAACCTCCCGCATCTTACGGAAAGACAACGCCAACTTCTTAGCGGCCCCGATAGCCGTAATACGGGTAAAGAACTTCAGGAAAGCAAGCGACAGACGGTTCTCTTTCGGAAAAACAAAATCCGGATGCAGGAATAAATACTGGTGCGCAATGCAAACCATGACAGCTTTTGGCCGGCAGAACAGATAAGTCAGCCCGGTCAAAAGCTCATAAAAGTTTACGACTACATCTGCCCCCGTCTCTTTTATCATCCGGTTGATATACCGGATACTGGACATATATTTGTGCAACCGGAAAACATTATAGGCTACGCTTTTAGCCAGATTGACCCGTTTATTCTTGGCGGAAGGCAGGAAGTTAGGACTTTCAAACGGATAAACAGGCACTTCGATCTTCTCGCTAAAGAAATCGGGAAGGCGGCGGGCAGGGCTTTTGCCAACCAGGACACCGACTATATCATGCCCTTCGTCCGTCAGTTTCTGACGGAGAGAAAGCGCCTGTGTCAGATGACCTCGGCCTTCACCTTGTATGATAAACAGTATTTTCATATCACTTCGGCATAGTGTAAGACGGAAAGTTGCATTTCTTCCGCTGCATACTCCTCCCTATTATAAGAAACAATATTCCACTCTCCTTGTTCATTTTCGACAAGTGCTGTAAGGCTTTCCACCCAGTCGCCGGAATTCAGATAATGGATATTCCCGTACCGGACATTAGCAGCCTGATGAATATGCCCGCAAATAATACCGTCCAGTTTCTTTACTTCCGCCAGTTTGACCAGCTCTTTTTCAAAATCCGAGATGTAGGAAACAGCGCTCTTCACTTTATGCTTGACATGCTGGGAAAGGGAGAAATAAGGCTTTCCGTTTTTTTCCCTCCGCTGGTTGTATATCCGGTTCAGCCACAACAGGAACGTATAGCCGATATCTCCCAACATCGCCAGCCACCGCATATTCGTCGTAACCGTATCGAATATGTCGCCATGTGTAACCAGATACCGCTTCCCGTGCGTATTCAAAATATAATCTTTCACGATAGATAAGTTGGAGAAAGAAAACGGAACGAGGTTATCCAGGAAGTCATCATGATTGCCACGGACATAGATAATCTCCGTCCCCTGTCTCTCCATCATCTTCATCAGGACCTTGAAGAAGTCGGTCTGCTGTTGCTTCCAGCGGCGACCGGACTTCTGAAGTTGCCATCCATCGATGATATCGCCGTTCAGTATCAGGCGGTCGCAGTTAACATGTTTCAGGAAATTCGTCACTTCCTCGGTCCGGGAATGTTCGGAACCCAGGTGAATGTCCGACAGGACAATGGTTGGATAGTACTTTCTTAGTTTCATGTTGTTTCTATTAACACGATACAAAAAAACGCACTTCATATTACGCCGTTGCAACAGCCGTATGAAAAAATAATGAAGGCCACTCCTTCACAGGGGCAGCCTTCATCCAATTTATAGAAAATCCAAATCAATCTTCTGCCTGAGTTGCCTCGTAAGCTTTCAACAGCTTATCCTGGACATCCGACGGAACCAGTTCGTAGCTGGAGAA
>ERZ834769.2389-NODE-2389-length-14165-cov-3.012899_pt1 | contig 14165 bp, 11 predicted proteins | sample MGYA00519690_ERZ834769 | MGnify/ENA primary metagenome ERZ834769 (study PRJEB31850, sample SAMEA3708760) | human gut metagenome | biome: human gut; feature: human-associated habitat; material: faeces | place: China | collected 2014 ... | reverse complement strand
TCACCTTTTCCTGGCGCATAGCGTTCTGGTCTTCAGCTTCCATGATCTCCTTACGGAAGATAATGTTGGCCGCTCCTTCAGGTCCCATCACCGCAATTTCCGCACTCGGCCAAGCAAACATGAAGTCCGCACCCAAGTGGCGTGAATTCATGGCGATATAACCGCCACCGTAAGCCTTACGCAGGATAACCGTGATCTTGGGAACAGTCGCTTCGGAATAAGCATACAATACTTTTGCGCCGTGACGGATCACACCTGCATGTTCCTGGTCGACACCCGGCAAATAACCCGGCATATCTTCCAGCGTGATAATAGGAATATTGAAAGAATCGCAGAAACGGATAAAACGTGCAGCTTTATCGGCACTGTCGCAATCCAGCACACCTGCCAATACCATCGGCTGGTTGGCCACGAAACCGACTGTTTCACCCCCCATACGGCCGAAACCGATCACGATGTTGGCGGCCCATAATTCTTGTACTTCCAGGAAGTCGGAATCGTCAACGATACATTTGATTACGTCACGCACATCGTACGGCTGCTTCGGATCTGCCGGAACCACCTCGTCGATGTTCAACATTGCAGCCGGCTCCTTCGGTTCGATAGCCTTGGCATGCTGCTGGTTGTTCCAGGGGATGAAGCTGACGAGACGTTTAACCTGTTCGAAACATTCCTGCTCGCTCTGTGCATAGAAATGAGCATTACCGGTAATCTCGGCATGAACACGCGCGCCACCCAGGTCTTCCATAGAGATATCTTCGCCCAACACGGTCTTGATCACGTTCGGACCTGTAATAAACATCTTGGAGATATTTTCAACTACAAATACGAAGTCCGTCAAAGCCGGAGAATACACGGCCCCGCCGGCACACGGCCCCAGAATCAAAGAGATCTGCGGGATAACACCGGAAGCAATTGTATTGCGATAGAATATTTCACCATAACCCGCCAATGCGCCTACACCTTCCTGGATACGCGCACCACCCGAATCGTTGATACCAATAATCGGACATTTCATTTTCAGGGCATGATCCATGATCTTCGTGATCTTACGTGCGTGCTGCAAGCCTAACGAACCACCGGCAACCGTAAAGTCCTGTGCATAGATACAAACCGGAGCGCCGAAGATCGTACCTGTGCCTGTAACAACACCATCACCTGGTAAATCCTTCTTATCCATACCGAAATCGCGACCATCGTGCTTCACGAACAGGTCATATTCGTGGAAAGAATTCTTGTCCAACAAGGATAGAATACGATCACGGGCAGTCAATTTGCCCATTGCGATCTGCTTTTCGATAGCAGCCTCGCCTCCACCCATCTCAACGACGGCTTTCTTTTCCCTGAGGGCCTGAATGTTTTTACTTAAATCTGTCATACTGATTAGTTAATAGAGTTCTTATTACTTACCAACCGCTTTTGCCTTATACGAGCAACGGGCTGTACCTTTAATAATACTATTTAATTTGCTTTTATTCAACTGGCGGCGGATTCCGGAAATATTGTCGATGAAAACATGGCCTTCCAGATGTTCGCACTCATGCTGCACGACACGGGCTGCAAATCCTTCCACCGTTTCTTCATGTTCTTTCAAGTCTTCATCCAGGTATTTGACACGTATTTTTGTCGAACGGGATACTTTCTCATGCACACCCGGCAAACTCAGGCAACCTTCTTCCATCGAAACCTCTTCTTCGCTTTTTTCAAGGAAAACAGGATTGATCATTGCACGCTTGAAGCCTTTGCATTCAGGAAAATCATCTCCCATCACGTCGGCGTCGATTACCAGAAGACGCAATGACAAACCGACCTGCGGAGCGGCCAGCCCTACGCCATCGGCATTGTACATCGTCTCAAACATATTGGCTACCAATTGTTTCAGATCCGGGTAGTCCATCGGAACTTCTTCAGCCTCTTTTCTTAACACAGGCTGTCCATATAAATATACTGGTAAAATCATAACTTTTATAACTGATATTTCTTATTTTCCAAATATGATTGCAAGATAATAACGGCACTGATCTCGTCTACCAATCCTTTATCCTGCCTTTTCTTTTTTTTCAGTCCTCCGTCCAGCATTGCCTTATGTGCCAAAACGGAAGTAAACCGTTCGTCGTAATATTCCACCGGAATGTTCGGAATAGTCCGCTTCAGATGTGTCACAAAAGCTTCCACATATTTCATATTTTCTGAAGGTTCGTTGTTCATCTGTTTCGGAAGTCCGACGACAAACCGTTCAACGGGTTCATGTGAGACATAATCAGCCAGAAACTTTGTCAGTTCACCGCTCGGCACGGTTGTCAGTCCGTTTGCAATCATCTGCAAGGTATCTGTAACAGCCAACCCGGTACGTTTCCGGCCATAATCAATTGCTATAATCCTTCCCATCGGGCACAAAGATAACATAAATTCAGTTCCCAATTACACATATATATAAAAAGTGTGCAATTTAATGCTTAGTATGCGTTCTTTTCTCCTTTGAACATATTGAGAACCGTTACGACTATAATCTTAAGATCCAGGAAGAAAGACCAGTTCTCGATATACCATACATCTCGTTTCACACGGCCTTCCATTTGTTCCAATGTTTTCGTTTCTCCCCTGTATCCTGTCACCTGCGCCCAACCTGTCACCCCCGGTTTAACCAGGTGGCGGACCATATACTTGTCGATCAGGGCAGAGTATTGTTCGGTATGTTTCAGCATGTGGGGACGCGGCCCTACGACCGACATTTCTCCTCTCAACACATTAATAAACTGGGGGAACTCATCCAGGTTCGTCCGACGAAGAAAATCTCCGACCTTCGTCTTGCGCGGGTCGTTTTTCACAGCCTGCAAGGAATCCGCCTGTGCATTAACTTTCATCGTACGAAATTTATAACACCTGAAATCCTGCCCGTACAATCCCGTTCTTTTTTGCTTGAACAAGATCGGTCCCGGAGAACTGAGTTTGATCATGATACCGACCACGACATACAGTATCGGGAATATAGTCACCAGAATTATAGTAGAAAAAAGAATATCGAATGCACGTTTCAACGCCCGGTTGTAGGCAGCCTGCAAAGGCTCGCGACGGACAGTCATCAAAGGGATAGACTCCAATACCTCCATCACAAGACTCTTCTTCAAGTTTCGATAGAATTCCGGCACGATATAAAAACGGATCATATGTTTCTCTGCAAAATTCAGCAAACGCACGATCTTTTCATCATTCGTACCCGGCAAAGTACAGTAGATTTCATCCACATCATTTGCCAACACAAAGCTTTCCACCTCATTCGTCATTCCCAAATAATTCGGCAGGACAGATTTCAAGGACAGATTATCATCAAAGAATCCCAGGATATTGAAGCCGTACGACAAATCGTCCTTCATGACCTTATACAACTCCATCCCGTTCTTTCCGGCCCCGACAATCACGATCTTCTTAAAGTTATATCCTTTCCGGCGGTACATCTTCAAAGTCACACGCACAATAACACGCCACAACGAAAATATAACGACCGTAACGATATAATAAATCAGCAGGAAAGTAGCCAGCACGTCCCCGACATTCAGGAAAATCAGACAGGTGGCAAACAGGAAAGTCATAATCGTAACCAAAAGAAACGCCCTCTGCACAATCTTGTCAATAAAGACAATGGACATATGCAATTGCAAAGGGACAAAATAGAGGGAGAAGAAATAGCAGAAATTCAACAAAAGCACCACCTCACGCAAGCTTCCGGTGATAGCAGATGTATAAAAATTATTCAACCCATAGTAGACTATAAAGAAAAGAAGATTCAGAACGATCAGATCCCCAACGCCTATTAACCATTGAATAAGGTAACCATGTTTTTTATTTAACTCCATAACAACGCGCTAAAATCATGCAAAAATAAGCATTATTTCCGAGCAAAAAAAAGGCTGCACACGATTATGTGCAGCCTTTCGGGATATAATCAAAAATTAATTAATTATTTGCAGACATGATAACAACGCGGTTCCAGTTGTTTTCGCTATACGGTTGAACGTCAGAACCCTTCCATTCGATTGTGATCTGGTTAGAAGAGATACCGTATTTATCGATCAACTCTTTAGCAACGGCTCTTGCACGTTTTTCAGAAAGCTGCATATTGTAAGAACCTGTACCTGTTTTCTTATCAGCATAACCGATAACCTTGATAGGCACATTGTTATCTTTCATGAACTGTGCAGTATTAAAGATGCTAACCTGCTGGTTCTTGTCGATCTTAGCGCTATTGATACGGAAGTATACCACATTGTCTACATAGTTATTAACAACGTTAGTTACAACTTCTTCACATTCAGGACAAGAAACCGGGCGTTTGCTCAATTCGTCGTTTTCTGCACGCAAAGCATTGATCTGTCCGTTCAGGTCGTTCAGCAAAGCGTAGTCCATCGGTTCCAATACTTCGAAATCAGTCTTACCCAGTTTGAAAGTCAAACCTGCGCTCAACTGTCCGATACCGTCAGTCAGGTGATACATAGAAACACGGTTAAACTGTTCGTTCAGCAATGAACCCTGAACTTCAACATTCAAATCTACACGTTTGCTCAAACGGAATGCAGTCAGGATACCGAAGTTGACCGTCGGAGATTCTGTTCTTGCAATACCCCTGTTATCATCAGAGTTCTTGAAACGCTGTGCATAACCAAGACCGATCCACGGAATCAAACGGAACACCTTCTTTTCGTTATAAGGAGCCCAGAAATTAGTTACATCCCATAACAAATCGGCATGAGCAGCTGCATATTTATTATGCTGCATAAATGTAGCACCTGTATTTTCAAAACCATGCAACACACCACCATTCAACTGGAGACGCAGGGCCAAATACGGATTAAACCATTTACCAACAGAGAACTGAGGAGCGAAATTCAAACGATTCTTGAAATCGGCTTCACTGTTCTGATCACCAAATAAAACACTTGCGCCACCTGCAATAGAGATAAACCAGTTGTCGCCAGCTTTGTTCTTTTTGAAGTTTGTTTTATAGCCTGCCTCATTGCTAAATCCAACCTGCGGTTTAAATTCCTGTGCAGACACAGAGAAAACAAAACCTGATAACAAAGCTAAAAGTAATACTTTAGTCTTCATATTCATCAACATTTTAATTAAACAATCAATTACCTATAATATTTGCTCAAATATAGTGCAAAATTAACTCTTTTTCTAATTATAACAAATAAAAACAGTAAAAGTTCGACTTTACTCGAAATAATTCAATATTTCATAGCCACCTTTTCTAAGATACGATTCTTTCTTCATCAACTTTATATCGTTCAACATCATATCCTCTATTAAAGCGGCCAAATCGTACTTGGGTTCCCATCCCAAACGGGTATGTGCCTTTGTCGCATCGCCGATCAACAAATCGACTTCGGTCGGACGGAAATACTGGGGATCGACACCAACGACCTCATCTCCAATCCGTTTCCTGAGATTATCGAGATAAGCCTCACCGACTCTTTCAATAAACACATCTTCGTCAATATAGTTTAAGACAGCCACCTCGTTAACATTTTCTCCTTTAAAAATAATTTCCACGCCTATCTCGGCGAACGCCATTTTCAAGAAATCGCGGATGGTTGTCGTAATCAGACGGCTCGTCCTGCTGGAGGATGGCATACATCGCACGGACATAGTCTTTTGCATGTCCCCAGTCACGTTTGGAAGAAAGATTCCCCATGTAAACTTTTTTCTGCATGCCTAAGGCAATACGGGAGACAGCCCGCGTCACCTTACGGGTCACGAACGTTTCCCCTCTCAGAGGAGATTCATGGTTGAACAAAATGCCGTTCGATGCATGCATTTTATATGCCTCACGATAGTTCACCGTTATCCAGTAACCGTAAAGTTTGGCTACGGCATACGGACTTCTCGGATAAAAAGGAGTCGTCTCTTTCTGCGGGACTTCCTGTACCAAGCCATAAAGTTCGGATGTGGAAGCCTGGTAAATGCGTGTCTTGGGAATCAGGTTCAGCAGGCGAACCGCTTCCAGAATACGCAAAACACCCAGACCATCGGCATTAGCCGTATATTCAGGAGTATCGAAACTTACTTTCACATGACTCATGGCCGCTAAATTATAGATTTCATCCGGCTGTATCTCACCGATGATACGAGTCAGGTTCAAACTGTCGGTCAGGTCACCATAATGCAGTATCAGATTACGGTTTTCCACATGCGGGTCCTGATAAAGATGGTCGATACGATCCGTGTTGAACATGGACGACCGGCGCTTGATACCGTGCACTACATATCCTTTCTTAATCAGATACTCGGCCAGGTAAGCCCCGTCCTGTCCTGTTATTCCTGTTATTAAAGCAACTTTACTCATCGTTTTTAAACGGAAGACGAAACATCCTCCCTATTTTTAAATTTTTAATTCTCAATTTTCAATTCTCCAAATACCAGCTATAAAGGCGTTCAACCCCTTCGTCTACTTCAATCGTATGATGCCAGCCCAAGGCATGCAACTTCGTGACATCCGTCAGTTTGCGCATCGTCCCGTCCGGTTTGGACGAATTAAATACGATATCACCTGTAAAACCGACCTTTTCACGGATTAGGAAAGCCACTTCACGGATAGAAAGTTCCTTTCCAGTACCTATATTGATATGCGTATTCCGGATATCGCCGGCAGCAGGACGGACGTCGGCAAAATCGACCTTCTCCATCACATAGACGGAAGCATCCGCCATCTCCTCGCTCCAAAGAAACTCACGAAGCGGTTTGCCTGTGCCCCACAACTCCACTTTACCGGGATAGATGCCGTACTTGGCAAGAATATCCAATATTTCGGATTCGGAAGCATCGCCGGATACGTTTTCAACCGGACGTGCATTCAGATCCTTCCGGACGGAACCCCAATCCCCTTCGGAAAGACATTTGCCTAAATGTATTTTACGAATCATGGCAGGAAGCACATGCGAAGTCTCCAGGTTGAAATTATCATTCGGACCATACAGGTTGGTCGGCATCACTGCGATATAGTTAGTCCCGTATTGCAGGTTATAGCTCTCGCACATCTTGATCCCCGCTATCTTGGCAATCGCATAGGGTTCATTCGTATATTCGAGAGGCGAAGTGAGCAAGCAATCCTCCGGCATCGGTTGCGGGGCATTTCCCGGATAAATACAAGTACTGCCCAAGAACAGGAGTTTCTTTACCTTATTCAGATAAGAAGCATGAATCACATTGTTCTGAATCATCAGATTCTGGTAAATAAAGTCGGCCCGGTAACGGCTGTTCGCCATAATCCCTCCGACATGGGCGGCCGACAGGAACACATATTCCGGCTTCTCGGTTGCAAAGAAATCATGAACTGCCTGCTGGTCGGTCAAATCCAGTTCCGCATGCGTACGCAGGACAAAGTTCGTGTAACCTTTTGCCTTCAGGTTCTTCAGGATGGCGGAACCGACCAGTCCCCGATGGCCTGCTACAAATATTTTACTATCCTTATTCATTCTCTTCTTTTATCAAATTCAGCAGATATTGTCCATACTGGTTCTTCAGCATCGGAGTGGCAACCCGCCTCAACCGTTCTGCATCGATCCAGCTGTTCCGGTAAGCGACTTCCTCCAGGCAGGCAATTTTCAACCCTTGCCGTTTCTCTATCACCTCGACGAAGGTAGAGGCTTCGGAAAGGGAATCGTGCGTGCCGGTGTCAAGCCATGCAAAACCACGCCCTAAGAGCTGAACTTTCAGTTCTTCATCCTTCAGGAATTCCTGGTTGACAGTCGTAATCTCCAGTTCGCCGCGGGCGGAAGGTTTAATCCGTTTGGCTACTTCCACCACCTTATTCGGGTAGAAATAGAGACCGACAACCGCATAATTCGATTTCGGGCATGCCGGTTTTTCTTCAATGCTCAATACATTTCCCGCCCCATCGAATTCGGCCACGCCATAACGTTCCGGATCATTGACATAGTAACCGAAGACTGTTGCTTTTTGTTTGTTTTCCGCATTGGCTACGGCGCCTTTTAGCATAGCGGTGAAGCTCTGTCCGTAAAAGATATTGTCGCCCAAAACCAGGCAAACGGAATCATTTCCTATAAACTCCTCCCCGATCAAAAAAGCTTGTGCCAATCCGTCCGGTGAAGGTTGTTCGGCATACTCGAAACGGACGCCATAATCGGAACCGTCTCCTAACAGACGACGAAAACCGGGAAGATCCTGTGGTGTGGAAATCACCAGTATCTCACGTATTCCTGCCAGCATCAATACAGAGACCGGATAGTAGATCATCGGTTTGTCATAAATAGGTAATAACTGCTTTGAAACCCCTTTGGTTATCGGATACAAACGCGTGCCGGACCCTCCTGCTAAAACAATACCTTTCATAATCTTCTATGATTTATGATTTATGATTTTAGATTTATGTATCAATGGTAAATCCAAAACCATAAATTCTTAATAAATATAACGGAGGGCAAATGTATTAAAAATAATTCACTTTACCGGCCCGGTGAAACTTTTCTTTCCAAAGGTTTGTTACAAAGTAGATTTCAAAATAATTAAAAAACGAATTTATTATGAAGACTTTTATTGACACAATCAACTTCGGAGTAAAAAACTGGTGGGTTTCCCTGCTGCTGGGCCTGCTTTATATCCTTATTGCAATCTGCCTGATGTTCACACCGCTGGCAAGTTATGTTGCACTGAGTGTTTTGTTCAGCGTTTCCATGTTTGTCAGCGGCACACTGGAAATCCTCTTTGCCGTCACCAATAAAAAGAATATCTCCAGTTGGGGCTGGTATTTAGCAAGCGGCATCATCGACCTGATTTTAGGTATCTACCTGATGGCCAATATCGGCCTGAGTATGGCAGTGCTGCCTTTCATCGTCGCCTTCTGGCTGATGTTCCGCGGTTTCGCTTCAACCGGCTACGCTATGGACCTGAAACGTTACGGAACACGCAACTGGGGTTGGTATATGGCTTTCGGCATACTGGCGATCCTTTGCAGTATCGGCATTATCTGGCAACCGGGCCTCGGAGCGTTATCACTTGTTTATATGATCGCGTACACCTTGCTGATCATCGGAATCTTCCGTGTTATGCTTTCCTTCGAATTGAAGAGCCTGCACAAACGGAATAAAGAATACTACGAAGAACAGGATGCCAGGGAAACAGATTGACTTTCCTGTTTTTACCCTTATAGCCTGATAACCGCATTGCTGTCTTACACAAGGTTGTCGACTTGCATAAGGTGAACCTTCCAAGAAGGTGTGTCAAAACAGCCTTGTTCCCGCGCCCCGCGCGGGATCGCATGAAAACTGGCCGTATAAATATCTGATCGATAAGGCCTGTTCTTTTGCGACGCCGCGCGAGGCGCGGGGACAAGTACATTTTGACACACCGCTTTATGACTCAAACCAGTCAAAAAACGGACTTATGCCAAACGAGTTTATATAGAAAAAAAATACAAGAACCCCTCCAAAAAGGCAGATATATGTATCTTTCTAATATTCAAATCTTTGCCAAATGCCTTGTTTCTTAAAAAATATTACCCGCGCGGATAATTCGAAGTATATGGGGTCTAAAATCAAATTTCATGCGCTACTGTTTCGATTCGGACCAACGGGTATTTCGGGAAACTATACAATAAGTCAGGAATGACAATAAGTTTGCTTCAAGAAAATTCGAACCAGCAATCAATATCTAATTATGGTTATCATTATAATCATTCGATGGAGAAAGGTGGCCGGTCGATCATCCGCAAGGTTACCCGCTGTTCGGAGGAAGCTCCGATAAAACCTAAGCCGCCCGATACGTTCTGAGGGACGATGACCGGCTCCATAAAGGTTTCGTTATAATCTTCCGAATTCAGACAGTTCATCGCACGTAAATAACGATAATAAGATTGCGATATGCTCAACAAGCGGACTGTAACATCCAAGTAAAAATGATCTTTTCTATTTGATTCGCTAATATATGGGATAGAGGTGTAGACTTTAAGAGTGTACGAACCATTTTCAAAACGACCGTCCGTGAAAACATTGCTGAGATTACGGACAGTCAAGTCCAGGATGCCGAATTTATCGTCGTCGGTAGTCGTAAGATGCCCGTCAGTCAACACGATATCCTCCTGGTTGATAATTTCGGGATAAGAGGAAAAGGGACCGTATTCGATGCCATCTTCCGAAGAAATCCGGTATGTATTTTCTTCGATAATAAGACGGTAATAGTTTTTCTCGTTCGGACGGTCGTGGATCGTTATTTTGTATTGCATACAATCCATCATACTGGAATTGCCCTTCAGTTGCGTACGGAGCGTATCTACACGGATGGTTTCCTCGATCGGCAGCGGGATTTCCACCTCGCAGCCAGCCTGGTATTGCCCGTCTTCGGCTGTCGCTTCAAAGCGGATGTGATCACCGGGGCGGAAAGGGGTTTTCAACGTGCAATTGGGAGCATTGAAAGAACCATAGATCTTCTCCACCTGCGCCGTTTCGGTCTTTTCGCCGTTGACATATACGGTGATGGAACCATTGGAAACATAATCCGTCTGCTGCTCATCGGCATCGATCATGCATAGGGACACTCCGTTTTCTTCCTTTCCGGCTTCGAGAAAGGCGTTCATCAGAAGTTGCGGGGCTTGCGGCTTGTTCATGTATGGAAGTTCATTCTCACAAGCTGGGAACAGCATGGAAGTTAGCATGAATAATATGGATAAATTCTTTTTCATATTCTATTCCTTTTTTATTAGAACCGGTACGTATAGGTAATCGAAGGGATACAGGGCAGAAGCGTTTGCTTTATCAGCCTTGTTTTCCGTTTCCAGGTCGTATCATAGCTACCGTCCGGTTTAGTATGCTGTACTCCGATATATTCTTCTTCCTTATAGACAAGATTCGGAGTCATGGCATTGTAGGCGTTATAGATCGAAATATTCCAGGTCTGCATGCCACGGCGCAGTTTCTTATGGAAATTGATGCTCAGGTTCAACCGGTGGCTGACAGGGAGGCGGTAATTGTTGCGATGGGAAATGTAGTCGATCAGGTTACCAGATGCCGTTCCGGTACGCTGTTCGGCAACCGTAGCCGTTCCGCCCGTATTGAAAATCCAGGTGATCCCTATATCCGTTTTCTTGCTGAAAGCATGGTTCACACAGAGATTGATGTTGTGGCGGCGGTCGTATTTATAAGGGAAACGCTCGCCGTTGTTGACCGTCCCGTCCTTGAACCGGCGGTCGCTCTTGGCGATCGTATATCCCAACCATCCCGTTGTTTTCCCGATGGTCTTCTGTGCTAAAATCTCCAGGCCGAACGAGCGTCCCCGCCCCATCTCCACCTTTTCCTGCCATCCGCCGGATGATCCGAAAAAGGTGGCGCCATCCTGGTATTCCAAGACATTATACATATCCTTATAATAGCTTTCCAGAGAGAACTCCCACCCTTTCACACCGGTATAATAGCCGCCGGCAGCATACTGGAAGGAGCGCATCGGGCGGATGTTTTTAGTAACCGGAACCCACAAATCGGTCGGCAGCGAAATCGGTGAGGATGACAGCAGGTGCACATACTGTTCCATCTGTGTGAAGGAGGCCTTTGCCGCAAAATCGTCATGAAAGCGATAACGGGCAGAGAGACGAGGCTGTGCCGACAGGTAGCCTCTCCCTTGTGTGGAAAACAAGGAGAGATGGATGCCCGCATTCAGGCTCAGACGGTCGCCGATATCGGCATTGTCTTCGGCATAAAGCGAGAACTCGTGCCCGTGCAGATAGCTGTTCGAGGAATCGTTGTAGACGGTATCCTGTGCCGTCTGCCCGTCTGCGGCTTCTTTCACACGCGAGGTCGTCACCTCCGGCCGGAAGGTATGATACAGATAGGAAAGCCCGAACTTGACATGATGGTCGGGGACAGGCATATAATCGAAGTCCGTATGGAAACTCCAGTCATGTATACCGGAACGGTAATCGGAATTATAGACATACGATTCATTTTTATCGGCTACCAGATTGCCATCCTTGTCCGTTTCGATGATGTCTTTCCGGTAACTGTCTGCCATGCTCATCTGGTAATGGTTGTATGCAACGGTCGTATTGCTGAATAATTTGCTGTTGAAGACATAATTCCACCGTCCGGCGGCAATCGTGTTCCCCCAGTTGAAATCGATCCGGCTGTTGTAGAAATACATGCTCGGCCCATAGTTATTCGAATAGCCGTCATATTCCTTGTCCTGCTTATAGTCGTAATGGTCTTTCCCTTTGTAGAAACTGAGGAACAGGCGGCTGCGGTCGGAAAACTTGTGGTTCACCTTGGCATTGATATCATAGAAATAGTAATTGTATTTCTTGTCCTCCGGCAGGAACGGCCTTGCCACCAGGTCGAGATAGGTGCGGCGACCGGTCAGGCAAAAGGATGTTTTATCTTTCAGGATCGGACCTTCGAGATGCAGCTTACTGGTCAGCAGGCCGATGCTGACCGTGCCGTGGTAATTCTGCATATCGCCGTCGTTTGTCCGGATATCCACGATAGAAGACAGACGGCCTCCGTAGCGGGCAGGAAAGGAACCTTTGAAAAGCGTGACCTTTTTCATCGCTTCCGGGGTAAAGATGGAGAACACGCCTAACATATGGTCGGCATTATAGATAGGGATGCCATCCAAAAGGATCAGGTTCTGATCCTGTCCGCCACCCCGCACATACAGTCCGCTGAAACCTTCTGTTCCGGCCTGTACGCCAGGCATCAACTGGATCGTCTTGAGGATGTCGGCCTCTCCCAAGATAGCCGGAGTATTCCTGATCTGCGTCATCGGGATGTCTAACGTGCTCATAGCCGTTGCCCGAATGCCTGTCTCTTTCTTATCGGAAAGGACGACGACTTCCGCCAACTGGTTGTTGGTCCGCAGGCGGATGTTCATCACGGTGTCCCGGCTTAACAGGAAACGGCAATGCTTGGTTTCATATCCTAAATATGAAAAGGAAAGCCCGGCCTCTCCTTCCGGCAAGGTGAGGCTGTAGAACCCGAAAGGGTTTGTCGAAGTCCCGGCATGATGGCTGGATTCTAAGATATTGGCGCCGATCAGCGTTTCCGACGATATGGAATCGGTAATATATCCGCTGACCGTATATTTACGGGAAAGAGGCCGCTCGCCTAACAAGATGTGCGTGCCGGAGATTTTAAACGTGACCGCTTCCTGCCCGAATGCATGTTGCAGGATTTCCTCGACGGTCTTCCGGCGGACATCGAGGGTGACGGGCTGCCGGAGCCGTACCTTTTCGCTATAGATAAACGAGAAGCCGGTGGAATCCTCCAACTGGCGGACGAAAGCGTCCAGTGTGGCCTGCCGGACCTGGAAGTCCAGACGCGCCGCCCGGTCCTGTGCGGCGAGCGGCGCAATTCTGAAAACTATCCATAATAGAAGAATAAGCCGGGTGAGCCGGCGGAGACAATATAGGTAATAATTCATGACTTAGTTAAGTTTAGAATGGATCAAGATCGTGTCATTCGCCTTTGCATAACTGAAATTACCGGCTGACTGAAGCAGATCGAGCATCTGATCCAAACTCTCGCCTTCGGTAAAATGCGCCCTGATACGAAAATCCTTTATATCTTCATCCGTAATCCTGATTTTCACATGAAAAGCATTTGACAGCTCCCGTGCAATCTCCTGCAACGGCAGATAGTCAAAATGGAAATGGCCGTCGCGCCAGCCGGTAGCCGCATCGCTTTCCTCTGTTTTTTCTTCCTGCAGCGTTTTACCGGCCCGGTTATAAATGGCGCTTTCTCCGGGAGAAAGCGTAATCCGGCTGCTTCCAGCCGGCGCACTGACGGCTACGGAACCTTCCAACAGGGTCGTCTTCACTTCTGCATCGCCGGGATAGGCATCAACATTAAAATGTGTTCCGAGCACTTCGACCTCGACCGGGTCCGCTTTCACGATAAAGGGATGCCGGGCGTCTTTCTCGACTTCGAAATAAGCCTCTCCCGAAAGGAATATTTCTCGTTTGTCGGGAGCGAAATTCTTCGGGAATCTTAATTTGGAATTCGAATTCAGATGCACGAATGTTCCGTCCGGTAAGGTGATTTTGAATTCCCCGCCACGGGGTGTTATTAGTTCATAATGTTGTTTTTCCTTTTCTGCCGTGGAGTCTGATACATAGATGAGTTTGTCACCTTGTAAAACTAAATCGATCCCTTTCGGTAGTGCGG
>ERZ834769.2375-NODE-2375-length-14253-cov-8.508593_pt1 | contig 14253 bp, 13 predicted proteins | sample MGYA00519690_ERZ834769 | MGnify/ENA primary metagenome ERZ834769 (study PRJEB31850, sample SAMEA3708760) | human gut metagenome | biome: human gut; feature: human-associated habitat; material: faeces | place: China | collected 2014 ... | reverse complement strand
GTACTATCGACCCGATTTCAAGTTCCGCACCTGCCTGTATGCCCACTGCCCTTATCCTCACCCATGCGCCGCCATTTCTTTCTGCGACGAATTTCGCTTAAAAGATCGTACTTGTGCATGATTCTTAAAATTGTCTTTGGATTTTTGACGATTCCTTCGCTATCCAGCCAAAGTTTCATCCGGCGATAGCCGTATGTCTTTTGGCAGACTTCCTGCTTTGCACGAATCTTTTCAGCAAGCTCAAAGTCCTTTTGGGGATGAACCAGTTGTTTGACATACTTGTAGTAACCGCTGCGGGAAACCTCAAAGAACTGGCACATCTGTTTTAGGGGATAGCATTCCCGGTGGCGATGAATCACTGCATATTTGAAATTTGGCTTCACCTCCTTTCTGCGAACCGCAGAAAAAACCGCAGCAGGTCATTCTCCATTTTCAGGCGTTGAATCTCATATGCCTGTTCTGCGATGATGTTTTTTGGCTCAGAGTTCTTGCGGTGTTGCCCTCTTGTTCGAATCGGTATGCCTGATTCTATTTTTTCCTTTTTTATCCTGTAACGCCGGAGCCATTTTTGGATTTGTTCTTTTTCCAGTCCAAGACTTTCGGCAATCTCTCTGTGCGTTTTTCCCTCTTCTCGCATGGAAAGAATCTGCTTTTCGTATTGGTCGATTTTTGTATATTTTCTGGACATAGCAAAGCCTCCTCATGTAGTTTTATTATCCTACATGGGGAGGCCTTTTGTCTATTGTCTACTTTTTACGGACCAGTTCAGTTTTGTTTTTTCTCTGTCTACTCTAGGGGTAGCATATCAGTTTCCAGCATGGTGAGCGGCTTTTTACTACAAGTATGAGGAATCAAAGAAGTCTTTTAAGGTGATTCCCAAGCCCAGACAGATTCTTTCGGTGGTTTCTAGAAAAGAATGGTCAAATTGGAGGAAAGGTCAATCCTGATGGGAACAGTCTTTATTCTCCTTGTCTATGCCATCGTCTATATCGGGAAGATATTGATAGAACACCTTTTTCTCAAGGACCCACCGGGCAAACAGCGCATATCCGGCAGGTGCCAGAAGGATCAGCGGCGGGCAGAATGCTGTCAGCAGGCCGAACGCAGCCAGCACCACCAAAAGCAGCAGACTTTTGTCAAAATGGAGCAATGCCATGGCACCGGACTGCAACACCGTCTTTTTGACCGGGTCGTCGAATCTTGCCGCATAGGCTGCGTTGTAGATCATCCAGGCCAGCCCACAGGTACTCAGCACCGTAAAAATGATCCAGAGATTACCCGTCGCTGCCTGTTGCCCCTTGAGGTAATGGGTCATAAAGCAGTCAGCCAGCAGAATGCTCTCCGGCACTGCCAGAGCAAGAAAGCTCAAAGTTGCCTGTCGGAAGCTCCGGCGGTAGGCCCGGAAAAATTCCTCGCTGACCGTTCCCCGGTCCTCAATTAGGGACTTGTTCACTGCATAATAGAGGGCTGTGCTGGAAATGCCCAAGGTAAACAGCGGCAGGCTTCCTATTAGCCACAGCAGGCTGAGAATCACCATATCCGCAACCCGGGTTAAGAAACGGAACAGAGGGGCATCCAGGTCGAAAAAGTCATTCATAGGGTATCACCTGGTTTACTTCTGGAGCACAAAGGCCTCATAGGGGCGCAGGGTCACAGCGCCGGTGGGAGCGGTGTCAGGATAATTGCCGATCAGGCGCCGGGCCCCTGCAAAATCAGCGGGAATTGTGAAGGCCGCGTCCTTGTCTGAGAAGTTGCAAGCGATCAGGTAGTTCTCGCCGGTCTCGGCCAGGGTACGCCGGTAGGCAAAGACCTGGGGGTTCTCCTCGGCCAGAAGCTGGAAGGAGCCGTAAATCAGCCCCAAATGGCTCTTGCGCAGGGTGATCATCTGCTTGTAGTAGTTGAGTACCGAGTCCGGGTCTTTTTCCTCGGCGGCGGCGTTGATGGCGGTATAGTTGGGGTTAACCTCAATCCAGGGGGTGCCGGTGGTAAAACCGGCGTTCGGGGAGTCGTCCCACTGGACCGGGGTGCGGGCGTTGTCCCGGCTGCGGAGGGCCAGGCACTCCATCATTTCGTCTGCAGAAATCAAGCCTGCGCCGGTCAGCTCCTTGAAGGCGTTGAGACTTTCGATATCCCGGTACTGGCTGAGATCTTTGAAATAGGCGTTGGTCATCCCCAGTTCATCGCCCTCATAGATGTAGGGAGTACCCTGCAGGCTCAGCAGGCAGGTGGCCAGCATCTTGGCGGAGAGGGGCGAGTCATCGCCCCAGCGGGATGCAGCCCGGGGCTGATCGTGGTTGTCCCAGAACAGGCTATTCCAGGCTTTGCCGTCCAGGCCGGTCTGCCAGTGACTGAGAATTTTCTTGAGCTGCATAAAATCGTAGCGCTGGGTGGTCCACTTGCCCAGGGGTCCGTCCCCAATGCTGACGTGCTCAAATTGGAAGACCATGTTCAGCTCCTGGCCGTCCAGCCCCGCATACTGGGGGGCGTTTTCCACCGTGGCACCGGGGGTCTCGCCCACCGTCATAATGTCGTATTTCGAGAGGACCCGCCGGTTCATCTCCTGCAAAAATTCATGGATGCGGGGCCCATTGACATAGTAGGGACCGCCATTGCCATACAGTCCGTGTTTCTCACCATCCGGAAAACTCTGGTCCTTGGAAATCATACTGATGACGTCCATCCGGAACCCGTCGATGCCCTTGTCAAACCACCAGGTCATCATGTTGAACACTTCGTCCCGGACTTTGGGGTTCTCCCAGTTCAGGTCGGGCTGCTTGGGGGAGAACAGGTGCAGGTAATACATATCGGTCTGGGGGTCGTATTTCCAGGCCGAGCCGCCGAAGCTGGCGCCCCAGTTGTTGGGCTCGTGGCCGTCTTTGCCCGGCTTCCAGATATAGTAGTCTCGGTAGGGGTTATCCACCGACTTGCGGCTCTCGATGAACCAGGGGTGCTCGTCCGAGGTGTGGTTGACCACCAGGTCCATCACAATGCGGATGCCCCGCTGATGGGCCTCGGCCAGCAGGGCGTCGAAGTCCTCCATGGTGCCAAACCGGGGGTTGATGGCCCGGTAGTTGGAGATGTCGTAGCCGTTGTCATCCATGGGGGAGTCCATGATGGGGCACAGCCACAGCACATTGACCCCCAGATCCTTCAGGTAATCCAGCCGGGAACGGATGCCGTTCAGGTCCCCGATGCCGTCCCCGTCCGAGTCCTGGAAGCTGCTGGGGTAGATTTGGTATACGATGCTTTCTTTCCACCATTTGCGGTCCATGGCAATTCCTCCTTATTCTGCGGGGATAGTGACCCCGTCGTCGTCGTAGCGGTCATAGCTGGCCCCGGGCCAGCCGATCATCCGGATGGTGGCGGGGTCGATGCCGGCCACCGTCTGGGCGGGGTCCGCCACCGGGATGCAGGCGCCTTTGCGGATGAACAGAGGTACCTCGTTGAGGGCCACCTTCACAAAGTGGGTGCCGGCGGGGAGGACTTCCTGTGTGATGCGGCCCTCAGGGCCGAACTTGACAAACAGCATCTCCTCGGGCAGATACACCATCCGTCCGGTGGCGTTCTGGGTGTAGACCGGGGCAATCATCACCTCATTGCCCAGCATCAGCTGGTCCTCGGTCTGAAGGGCGATCTCGTCTTCGGGGTAGACGAAGGCCAGGGGCTTGAACAGCATATCGCCGTTCAGCGCTGCCTTCATGTATTCGCTGTAGAGGTAGGGGATCAGCCGGTAGCGGGTCTCGATGACGCTGCGGAAGTCCTCGGGGCCTTCAAACTGGTAGAACTCCTGCCGGCGGGTGTCGCTGCCCGAGTGGTTGCGCATCAGGGGGGTGAACACCCCCAGCGCCAGCCACCGCAGCAGCAGATCCCGGCTGGTGTCGGCGTTGAAGCCACCCAGGTCGGCTCCCACATACAGGAAACCGCACATATTGAGGGAGGGCAGCATCTTGAGGTTCAGCAGCAGGTGGCTCCACCAGGAGTGGTTGTCGCCGGTCCAGACGCCGCCGTACCGGTGCATCCCGATGCAGGAAGACCGGGAGAACAGCAGAAACCGTTTGCCCGGGGCAATGCTGGCCAGCCCCTCCGAGGCGGCCCGGGTCATGTTGTAGCCGTAGAGGTTGTGGACCTGGTCGTGGCGGACCATTTTGCCGTCCACCTTGTGATAAAAGCGGGCGTAGTCTTCCGGCGCATTGGACAGATTGAGCCAGCCGATGGCCTGGCCAAAATGATCGATGGTGCCGTCTTCATGGGGAACCGGCGGATGATCCAGCCGCTCGGCCAGCCCCTCCCGGGAGTAGAAGATGGCGGGCTCGTTCATGTCGTTCCAGAAGCCCTCGATGCCGCAGTCGGTCAGAGCCTTGTACTGGTTGCCGAACCAGGCCCGGGCCTCGGGGTTCAGCACGTCGGGGAAGTGGCTCCACCCCGGCCAGACGGTTCCCTCAAAATCGGTTCCGTCGGCCCGCTTGCAGAAGTAGCCCTTTTCCTTGCCCTCGTCGCAGACCGAATAGCCTGCTTCCTCCTTGACGCCGGCGTCGACGATGGGCACCAGCCGGACGCCCTGCTCTTTCATCTTGGATACAAAGCCGGAAAAATCGGGGAAATTCTCCGGGTTGACGGTGAAGTCCTTGTAGTGGTCCATGTAGTCGATGTCCATGTACACCATGTCCAGGGGAATGTGGGCCTGGCGGTGTTTGGCAACCACCTCTTCAAAGTCGGCCTGGGTCTTGTAGCCGTAGCGGCTCTGGCCAAAGCCAAAGGCAAATTTGGGCGGGATGTAGCTGCGGCCGATGATGGCCCGGAACTGCTTGACCACGTCGCAGGCGCTGTCGCCGGTGATGACGTAAAGGGCCAGGTCGGCCCGCTCACAGGTGACTTCCAGCCAATCCCTGCGGGTGAAGCCGATGTCAAACCGAATCCGGGCGGGATAGTCGAAGAACAGCCCCAGATTCTGCTGGCCCGAGATCACGATGAAGTTGTGGGCGGCGTACATTCGCTGCTTGTTTTCGGTGTGGAGGCCGTCGTCCACATTGTCGCTGACGTAGACAAAGCCCCGCTTGTTGATGCCGCGGTTGGCTTCGCCCAGGCCGTAGACCCGGTCGCCCTCCGCCAGGGGGCAGGCAAAGCAGAAGCCGGACTCGCTGGTTTTGACCGTTCCCACAGGGGGTTCGCCTTGGCTTGCAGGGATTGGTGCGACCACCGATTCGGTGTCAAAGGGGACACCATAGAGATACTTTTGAATCATACGTTCTCCCCAATAAAAATGACTGTGTGGTTGTTTTGTCAGACAGAGCGCCCCGTCTCCGGAGCGCTCTGAAAGAATATAAATTAGCAAGAATATAAATTAGCCCTTAACCGAGCCCACCACAATGCCGGAAACGAAGTACCGCTGCAGCAGGGGATAGATCAGCAGCAGCGGGATAACTGCAACAACAATCTTGGCTGCATTGAGGTTGGTGTTGCCCAGGGAGGCAGAATCCACCACGGCAGACAGATTGCCCTGCTTGATCAGATCTTCCACGTTGATCTGCAGACTCTGGATATAGGTCATCAGGGGATAATAGGCGGCTTTGGACATGTAGATCAGGCCGCTGTAGAAGTCGTTCCAGCTGCCCACAATGCTGAACAGGGATACGGTGGCCAGAACCGGCTTGGAAATGGGGATGAAGATCTTGGTCAGAACCTGGAGCGGGTTGGCGCCGTCAATGAAGGCGGCTTCCTCAAGCTCTTTGGGAACGGCAGCGAAGAAGTTCATCACCAGGATGACATTGAAGATGGGCACGGCTCCCGGCAAAACCAGGGCCCAGACGGTATTGAGCAGGCCGTAGGATTTGACAAGCAGGAAGGTGGGGATCATGCCGCCGTTGAAAAGCATGGCAAAAATCATCAGGTTTGCATAGATGTTGCGGCCCCGGAACTGTGCGTTGGTTTTGGAGAGGGGATAAGCCATCAGTACGATCAGCACAAAGTTGATGATCAGGGTCAGCACAACCCGCTCCACCGAGATCAGGAAGGAGTGCCAGAACTGGGAGTCCTCCAGGATCTTCTCATAGGCTGCGGTGCTGAATCCCACCGGGATCAGCCCTACCATGTTGCCTTCCACTGCTGCAGAGGAGGAGAAGGAGATGGCAACAATGTTCAGCAGCGGCAGCAGACAGACTAGGCCCAGCAGAATAATAATGATGTAGATGATGACAGTGCGGAATTTATCAACTTTCATTGCCGGACGGACCTCCTTAGAAAATTTTGCTGTCGGTGTACTTCTGAGCCAGCTTGTTGGCGCCGATCATCAGAACAAAGGCGATCACGGACTTCAAAAGGCCCACGGCGGTACCGAAGCTGTACTGCAGGCCCTGCAGGCCGACGCGGTACACATAGGTATCCAGAATATCACCGGTGGCATAGACCGATGCGCTGTACAGGTTATAGACCTGGTCGAAACCGGCGTTCAGGATGTTGCCCAGATTCATGACGGCCATCAGGACGATGGTGGTGCGGATGCCGGGCAGGGTGACATGCCAGACCTTTTTCCACCAGGTGGCGCCATCGATGGAAGCAGCCTCGTAAAGGGTCGAGTCGATGGAAGTGATGGCTGCCAGATAGACGATGGAGCCATAACCGAACTCTTTCCAGGTATCGGTCAGGATCAGCAGGGGCTGGAACAGGGAGTTGCTGCCCAGCCAGTTCAGCGAGGTGCCCAGCATTGCGTTGATGGAGCCGTCCACGCTGAACAGATTCTTGACGACCAGAGCCAGCACAACCCAGGACAGGAAGTGAGGCAGGTAAACCACCGTCTGAACCGACTTTTTCAGGGCCCGGTTCTTGACCTCGTTGAGCAGAATCGCAAAGGCGATGGACATGATGGTGGTAAGGACGATTTTGCCCAGGGCGATGATCAGGGTGTTGCGGAACAGCTCAAAGCTGTCTGGCATTTCGAACAGGTATTTGAAATGTTTGAGGCCCACAAAGTCAGAACCGAAAAACCCTTTGGCGGGTCTGTAGTCCTGAAAGGCCATGATGACGCCGAACATCGGAACAAAGTTGAACAGAATCAGGAAGATGAAACCAGGGAGCATCATGCCGTGGTAATACAGTTGATAGGCCTGGTTTGAGTGAATCTTTTTGACCTGATTTTTCATCCGGTTCCACCCCCTTTATTACTGTGCAAAGTATTCCTGGACTTCCTGGGCGATTGCGTCGCCGCCCAGACGCTTCCATTCGCTGACAAAGGTATCGAAATAATCGATGGGCTGTGCGCCGGTCACGATTGCCACATAGGCCTCCAGCTCGGTCTTGTCCAGGGTTGCCTTTTTCTGCTCGCTGGTGGGGGTGGTGGGGGGATACTTGGGGGTGATCCATTCGGCGTTGCCGTTCTTTTCCAGCGCCTCGATGGATGCGCCCAGGCCGATGATGCGGGACTCATAGAAGTGCCAACCGCCCAGGGTTTTCTCGGTGACGTTCTGGGGATCCTTCAGGTAGTCCAGAATGGCCTGGGAAGAGCCTCTGTTCTCGGCAATGGTGGTTTCCTCAGGGGTCATCTCGCCGTTGATGACGGCCATATGCTCGGTGTAGTAAATGGAGGGATTGTTGGAGGGCAGGACTTCCATGTAATAGGGACGGCCCTCGTTGTGTCCGCCGGCGTTGATGTAGGCGATGACATCCGGCGCGGTTTCCGCGGTGGCGCGGGCCAAATCGTCATAGAGGATGTTCAGAATTTCCATTGCCACCTGGGGATACTTGCAGTCCTTGCTGACCACCAGGAACCGGTCGGCGGCGTTTTCGTGGTAGGTGTGGACGATGCCGTTGTCATCGGCCACCGTATAGGCGATGTACTCGGCCTCCGGCACCAGGGCCTTGACGCTGCTCAGACGCCAGTCGGGGATATGCCATGCGCCAAAGACGATGCCCAGCTCGTTGTTGATCATCATGGCGTTAATGTCATCGGTGGTGCGGGTGCCGAACTGGGGATCCAGGATGCCCTCCTCGTACCACTCGTTCATCTTGGCCCAGGCAGCTTTGACTTCGGGCGCCAGGGTGGACCAGCTCATGGTGCCATCGGGGTTTTCGATCCATCGGTCGATGTAGCCGCCCATGGCGTTGGCGATGCACATGGCATCGGCGATATCATTGCCGGAAAAAGCCATGCCCACGGTGCTGTTGCCGCCGCTTACATTGGCGTCCACAAAGGCCTTGGCCACAGCGGCGATGTCATCCAGCGTGATGCACAGGTCGCCGTCGGGGTCGGGGTTGATGCCCAGCTTGTCCAGCCAGTCCTTGCGCATCCAGCACAGGACAGGGACGCTGTTGTCGGGGTTCGTGCCGGGAATACCCATCAGCCGGCCGTCAAAGGTTGCCATGCCCAGGCAGCGGCCGTCGTAGGAATCGTAGAGGCTCTTGATGTAGTCAGAGGCGTACTCCTCGTACACATCGGTCAGGTCATAGGTCAGGCCGTTGTTCACCATCTCGACAAAGGTGTCGTAGCTGTTGACGGTCAGGATGTCGGGCAGTTCGCCCGAGGCGACGCAGGTGGCCAGCTGGTTGGTGTAAGCGTCGCCGCCTGCTTCAAAGCTGTCCACCAGATCCACGTTGAGCTTGGATTCAATGTAACGGGTGTAGGCGTTGTCTTCAAAAGTCTGGCCTTCAGGGAACAGGGCAGCGGCAGAAGGTTCCGCAAAACGGCCCAGGGTGATGGTCAGGGTGTCCACATAGGCTCCGTTTTCGTCCTTGGCCACGGAAACGGCGGCAGATTCATCGCCGCCTCCGCAGGCGGTCAGTGCGGTGAGTGCACAGGCAACGGTGGCGGCCTTCAAAAATGATCTGCGCGAAATCTTTCTCATGATACAATCCTCCACGATGTTCAGTCAGATTTTCCGGAATTCGTTTTTTGTCTGCTCCATCCAGGATACAAAAAACAAATCCTCTTCCAGTTTGTATATGTCTCGTTCTGACAGGCTGCGCAGCGTGTCTTTCTGACGAGTTCATTATACAAAACCGAAGAGGATTTGAAAAGGGTTTTGCGCAACGTTTCCTACGAAACTGGCAAATACCACAAGAATTATTTGTGGGTTTTGTGCAGATCTTTTGACCAGGGCGCGGCGTTGGGGGTTGATTCGCGCACCGAGTTGCGGCGGATCAGTTCAACAGGCTGAACGTAATTTTTACACTCCACCGGTTCCTGCCGAATCAGACGCACCAGCAGTTCCACGGCGGCCTCTGCTTTGGCCGGGACGTTCTGACGCACTGTCGTCAGAGGGGGATGCATGAGTTCTGCATAGATGCAGTCGTCAAACCCGGTGACGGAGACCTGCTCCGGCACCTGTATGCCGTGGTCCTGCAGATAATTCATCACTTCCGCCGCATCATAGTCAGAGGCCAGGGCCACAGCCCCGGCCTGGACAAAGCGATCCAAATAGTGGCCGTACATGACACGGCGCAGAGAAAGATCCTCGGGGAGAAGAATATGGCGTTCTTCTCCGCAGTCAATCCCGGCAGAGCGCATCTGATGCTGAAATCCTTTCCAGCGGTAATGGTCTGCGCCGGTATCACACTCGGCGGCAAAGATGGCCTGGGTGTACCCGTTGTCCAGCAGATACTTTGCAATCATGGCGCCGCCGCCGAAATCATCAGTCCCCACGTTGACGTAGTGGTACTCCGCCTCGGGATAGGTGTCAATCAGGACCATATATTTGTTGAGTTGCCTGCGCAGCTCCTTGTATTTCTGTTCGTCCAGTCCCAGGACGACAAGACCATCCACATTCCATCGGGAGGCAATCTCTGCCACCCGGTCCGTATTTTTGTCCTGGCCATTGATCAGCATGACATAATATCCGTTTCGATGGGCTGTCTCTTCTACACCAGACAGAAATTCTGCCACAAAGGTATCGCGCAGAGAAGGGATGCCGTGGATACAGCTGTAGCCCAGCACCAGTCCAATGATGCAGGACCCTTTGCGGGTCAGCTCACGGGAAGATGTATCCGGGACATAGCCCTCCTGGTTCAGAATTTCCGAAATTTTCCGGATCATTTCCTTGGAAACCTTTTTGGTGTTGCCGTGCAGCACATTGGACACTGTTGTCCGGCTTACACCAACTTGATCTGCAATATCCTGCAAACGCTTCATGGCTGTTCATACGCTCCCTGTTTGATCAGTTGAAACACAAACGGTTTTCAACGTAATCATAGCATATTCATACAGTAATTGCAATCCGAATGATCCTTTGATCTTCAATGAATTCTGAACTCAAATAAAGACTTTTTTGATATTAATACCCAGTAGTGCTTAATCATCTGTTTGCAGGATGATGAAAGCAAGAAAAATGTCTGCCTTTTCATAAGCCCGGCAGAATGAATGCAGCATAATGAAAATCGTTTTGATAGAAAATCGTGTGGAACATTCTGCCAATTTCATCATTTATAAAGGAGACGGAGACTTAACCGTATTTTTACTTTGCGTACAAATGCGAAGTTATCGCAGGAAAAGCTTGCTGAAGAACTTGGTGCTTCCCATCGACACCTTGGCGATCTTGAAAGGGGAAGTTCCAACGGTTCTGTAAAGGTCCTGATTGATATTGCAGAATACTTCCATGTCAGCATGGATTATCTTCTTCTGGGCCGAGATTCTTCTAAGGTTCAGTTTCAAAATGAACTGCAAGCCGCTATGGATCATCTTGAAAAAATCAAAGGTCTTTTATAATCACTTCAACAAGAAACGCTCCTGCCAGTTTTACACCGGCAAGAGCGTTTCTTGTGTTATTCAAAAATATCGGCAAGGGTAAGCAGCTGTACTTCTCCGCGTTCCTGTGCCTGAAGTAGTCCGTCCGTAAATCCGCCTTTCGAGAAAATGTAGTAGTGGTAGTTTGTTCCTTTCCCAAAGACTGCTGCATATTCCCGAATCAGTTCCAGTTCGTCCAAACCGATTTTTTCATTACGGTATTTGCAGGAGCCAATGATATAGTCATTGCCCTCCACCGGCGTTCCGACAATGTCGATCTGGATCTGCTTCTTTTTTTGAGGGTCGGTTCCCCACCACTGCCCGATCTCACTCAACTCGATAGGAAGATCATTCGCATAATAGAGCAAGTAGTCTTGGCACATCTTCTCAAAAATCAGACCCATATAGTCTGGAAAATACTGCTTCACCGCATGGGGGTAGGTCTTTGCGATCCGCCCCGAATCAATGGCACTTGCATTGACCGGCACAAAACGGTACCAAAAACGAAAAAAATTGTCCGCCAGAAGATAGATCGTTTTTTTGCCCGGTTTCTCTGTGATCGGCGTTTCCTTTTTGACGATTCCAAGGTCTATCAACGTTTTGAGGTACTTCGCCACCACAGAGTTTTCTTCACCAACTTTCGTGGTAATATCATTCAGGCGAGAAGCCCCCTCTGCAATTGCCTTGATGATTGCATTATAAATTGCCGGCTCACGCAGCTCCTGCTTTAACAGGTTGGCCGGTTCCTCATAGAGGTAGCTGGAACGGTCAAACAAGTTTTCCATCAGTGCTTCATCTACGCTGTCCCGAACATCCAATTTGTTGATATAATGCGGAACGCCGCCTGTAATGCCATAAATCAGGGCGTTGTCTTCCTCGGACAGATTCGGATGGAATACCGCAGTTTCCTTGTAATCCAGCGGCATGATCTTGAATTGCGCTGTTCTGCGCCCATACAGAGGGCTTTCTTTGCCCAAGACCTGACTTTCCATAAAACTCATGGACGAGCCACACAGGATCAGGTACATTTGGGAATCTGTCCATTTATGGTCGATGATGTGCTGAAGCATTGCGGAAATAGCGGGTTTAGCCTTTGCAAGATAAGGGTACTCATCAATTACAAATACGATTCGTTGCTCCTTGGAGAGAGCTGTCAGTTCGTCCAATGCTGCATCGTAGGTTGTAAATTCCAGAGATGATTCTGCATTGGGTCGTTCAAAACTCATGATTGCCTTGGACAAGGCTTCCAGATTTTCTTTTCCGGTCGTATTCAAGGCAGAGAAGAAAATGGTCGGTTTGTCCTTGCAGAATTCATTGATCAGCGCAGTTTTTCCGACACGGCGTCTGCCGTAAATGACAACGCATTCAAACTTTCCATTCTCATATCGTTTGTTTAACTTCCGAAGTTCCTCATCGCGGCAGTAAAATCGGCTCATTTTGTTCCCTCCCCAAAGTGTATTTATCGAATTTATATACTCGTAAGTTAGTTTCTTACGAGTATAATACTTCATTTCTTACATAAAGTCAAGAAATATATTTTTGACAGCCCATCGAGAAACAAAAACGATATTTCCTATTTTCCTCAAAAAGCGAATGCCATTAGCAGAATTTTCGGTTCCAGCTAATAAAATCAGGCTTCCAGCTAATGAAGCCCCATAAAGCACCTTTTGAACTCCGTTTTCCGGCTCTCTGCTAAAATTGGTAGCCGCTTTTCTGTAAATCCATGTAAATACAAGATAATCTGTGTAAATCTATTTTCCACATTCCTGCCCGAAACCGTGTAAATCACTTTTCTCCATATCCGAACCATCTTTCTCCCCAAAACAGTTGCTGAAATGCTCGTTGAATTCAAAGCAGAGCAGGATATGACAAAGGAAGCACTAGGTGCAGAATATACGGACTACAATCTTGTGGTCGCCGGCCCGCTGGGAATGCCGACCGAACAATCCACCATCAACGGTGCATTGAAGCAGCTGATTGAGGAAAACGATCTTCCCAAAGTAGTTTTCCACAGTTTTCGACACTCCAGCATTACATACAAGCTCAAGCTGAACGGCGGCGATATCAAAGCCGTGCAGGGCGATTCCGGTCATGCACAGGCTTCGATGGTCACCGAGCAGTACGCACACATTCTGGATGATGATCGGCGTTTGAACGCACAGCGTTTTGATGATTTCTTCTATCAGCACCAAGGAGCCGAGCCTGAAATGCCCCATCATGCAGAACAGCCCATCCATGAAGAAAACAATACAGTCGATACCGACGCGGCAGCAGCACTTACCAAATTGTTGACCAACCCCTCTATGGCTGAGCTCATCAAAACCTCGCAAAGAACTTATAAGCCCCTATATATACATAAACAGCGACAGCTTTCCGATTGGGAAAACTGCCGCTGTTTGTTTTTAAGAATATCTTGACTGAATTAAAATCAGGCGGGTTTCTTTGTATCCAGTGCCTTTACTTCTTCAACAGGAAGCTGAACCGACCGAGCAATTTCTTCATAGGTCATTTTTCCAACTTCTAGCAAAGATTTTGCAATTTCAATCGACTGCTCATGCTTTGTTTCTTCTCTCACTTCTTCAAATGCTCTGCACATCGTTGCCACTCCCTTCGTATCTTCTTTGAAATAACGCACCCGCTGTGCCAGAACAGGATAGTTCATGTCATCCGGGTTCGTACAGGTAAAATCGTGCATTAGTTTTCCCAATGCGGTGTCGTCTTTGATCTGAGAGTTTACATAGATAATATGTGCTTCATCTCCGAAGGATTTCCCCATTTCCTCAATGATGCGATTGATATGATAAATAGGAAGTCCACCCCGAAGCACATCGTTCTCTGTGATAAAGATTACATAGGTTTCGTTCAGTGCGTCATACGCATCGCCCTTTCGGGTGAGATTGGCATCCAGCAGGCTGCTGTTATATCTTGCCCGCTTTGCGACTGCTCCACTGTCACTGCGCTGCACCTCGACATTGTAGGCACGGTTTTCATGATCCACTGCCAGAATGTCAAGCCGCACGGAACGGCCCTGTATATTGTTCAGGTCATGCTGCCCATGGACTTCTTTAACCTTCAAATCATCCCGATTCAGGATGATCCGGAGCAGGAATTCCGCACACGGCTTATCTTCAAAGACCTTGCTCATAAAGTTATCATCCATGAGCCGAAAATCACGGATACGCCGCAGATCTTCCTCATGCTTACGCTCAAAATCAAGGTCTTTTTGCGTTTCGACTTCTGCCATCGGTTCACCTGCTTTCTGTTCCTTGTCTAAGGTAAGAATACCATAAAACCGTTCTTTTTACAAGATGAAGTACTTTCCACCACATAGGTCAGAATCCTTTCATATCGTGTTCTGGCCATGTTCCTATTCCAACTGCGATTCCGACATGGTATCATAAATCCAGAAACAGGCTTCAGCTGCTTTTTGCAACTGGTGTTCTTCTGGTGCCTATGAACAGCCACGCGCCTTCCAGCTAATGAAAGGTGAGCGTTGTACAATAGAGCGGCCACTTTTCATTAGCTCAGCTAATTTCCAGCTAATA
>ERZ834769.2368-NODE-2368-length-14284-cov-2.918687_pt1 | contig 14284 bp, 9 predicted proteins | sample MGYA00519690_ERZ834769 | MGnify/ENA primary metagenome ERZ834769 (study PRJEB31850, sample SAMEA3708760) | human gut metagenome | biome: human gut; feature: human-associated habitat; material: faeces | place: China | collected 2014 ... | reverse complement strand
ATAGCTCTAAAAAGTGCTACGCAGAAAATCTTTACATCGACATAATCAATCGCATTCACGATAACTTTATTAAAATCTTCTACATATGGTTCAAAATCAGTAATATCTGAAATTGAATATTTGCAATCGTCTGCAATATTTTTGGAGGCAACAGTAGCGTAGTTGTATAATTGAGACGCTGTAGTTTCAACCAAATGATTGTAGGTTATATTTGTTGACCAATAGGTAATAATAAGCATACCTAAAATCGCAAATGAAATATAACCAATAAAAAATTTCTCAAGAATAGAATCTTTCATAGTAATCTCCAATTTGTAAATAGCAACATAATCTTTATTTGTTATAATGGCGGGTCACAATGTCCTTTACCCACTCATGAGCAAGCTCATGTGGGCTTAGACCTTTTGACCCTAGCATCTTGATAAATTATGCTTTGCTGTGTACTTCAAATTTGTAGCCGATACCCCATACAGTGGAAAGAGCCCATGTGTCGCTGTCGTGAATTTTTTCACGAATTCTTTTAATGTGTACATCGACAGTTCTGGTGTCTCCGGCATATTCATATCCCCAGATATTGTCTAATAACTGTTCTCTTGTAAATACCTGATTTGGAGAGGAAGCAAGGAAATATAAAAGTTCAATTTCCTTAGGTGCCATTTCAAGAGTTTCACCTTTATAAACTACTTCATAATTAGAAAGGTTAACTGTAAGGTCTGGGAATTTAACGACTTCAGCTCCACCGGTAGTAGTAGAAGTTGTCTGGTTTGCGCGACGTAAAAGAGCTTTGACTCTTGCGACGAGTTCCTTAGAATCGAATGGTTTAATCATATAGTCATCTGCTCCAAGTTCCAATCCAAGAACCTTATCAAAAACTTCTGTTTTGGCAGAAAGCATAATAATTGGTACATTTGACTCCATTCTTATTTCACGGCATACCTGATAACCGTCTTTTCCGGGAAGCATAATGTCTAACAAAACAACATCAGGCATATATTCCTTAAATGCTGTGATTGCAGACTGTCCGTCATGCTCAATACGGGTATCAAAACACTCTTTTGTCAAATAAAGAGAGATTAATTCTGCAATATGTTCATCATCATCTACTATTAAAATTTTCTGTTTACTAACCATAATATCCTCCAATTATACATATACAAGTGTTTTTTTAAAGTTATATGCATGATAAATGTAACATTTATAAATGAACAAACATTGTATATACTTTTATTTAAATGTAACAACAGTAGCTCCGGCACCGCCTTCGCCATGCTCGCCGTTTCTGTATGATTTTACATAACTCAGATTTTTCAAATGATTCTGGATAGCACTTCTAAGAGCACCGGTCCCCTTTCCATGAATTATGTAAACCTGAGGCAAATGTGCTATATAAGCGTCATCTAAATATTTGTCTAATTCAAATATAGCTTCATCTACAGTTTTGCCAATTAAATTTAATTCCATTTTTACGTTTTTAGCCTTGTCCATTTTTATCTTACCTGTGTTGCTTCGGACAAGACCAGGTGCTTTTACATCAGGCTCATCTAGAATCTCTAAATCAGAAATGTTAACCTTGGAATTTAAAATACCCATTTGTACATTAACGTCTCCATTGGCATTTGGTAAAGTAGAAATCGTTCCTTTTAAATTAAGACTAAGAACCTTAACTCCTGTTCCGATTTTAAATTCAGAAGGCTTGTGCTTTTTCTTTGCAGCGGAAGCTTTCATGGAAAGACCGCTTTGGTTTTCCTTTAATTTGCTACCGAGTTTGCTTCTGGATTTTTCCATAGCCTTTGTATTATGAGATTTAGAGCCCTGATTAATTGTTCTTATTGACTCGTCAGCTAATTCTTTTGCATCCTTTAAAATATCAACCGCTTCTTCACGGGCTTTAGTAATAATTTTTTCACGTTGTTCATCTAAACGTTTATTTTTTAATTCATAATCCCGCTTTAATGATTTAATTTGTGATTTATAGGCTGCAATTTCCTCACGGTCTTTTTCAATTGTAAGTTTGCTCTCTTCTAATTTTGCAATGACATCTTCAAATTTTTCATTTTCTGAATCAATACGTTTCTTTGCATCATCAATAATGTAATCAGGAAGTCCGAGCTTTGAAGAAATGGCAAAAGCATTACTTTTTCCGGGAATTCCAATTAACAGTTTATATGTTGGACGAAGAGTCTCAACATTAAATTCGCAGCAGGCATTTTCTACACCGTCAGTAGAAAGGGCAAATAACTTTAATTCACTATAATGTGTTGTTGCCATTGTGCGTGTTCCGATATTTTTTAAGAATGACAAAATGGAAATCCCAAGAGCAGCACCTTCTACAGGGTCAGTTCCCGCACCTAATTCATCAAACAAAACGAGAGAATTTTCGTCAGCTTCGTTTAAAATATTTACAGTGTTTACCATGTGGGCAGAGAAAGTACTAAGACTTTGTTCAATACTTTGTTCATCACCGATGTCGGCAAATACTTCATTAAATACAGCTAACATACTTCCTTCAAATGCAGGAATGTGAAGACCGGACTGTCCCATTAAAGTAAGAAGTCCCACGGTCTTTAAAGAGACAGTTTTACCACCGGTGTTTGGACCGGTTACGATCAAAAGCTTGAAATCTTTGCCGAGCATGACATCGATTGGAACCACTTTTTTCTTATCGAGCAGTGGGTGGCGTCCTTTCTTAATATGAAGATATCCTTCATTATTAAACGTCGGTGCAACACCGTTGTAGGTCTGCGCATAAGCAGCTTTTGCAAAAATAAAATCAAGTTCTGCCAAAATTGTATAATCGGCAGCAATCTGTTCGGAAAAATTTGCAGTCAGATTGCTCAGGTTTTCTAAGATTTTTTCGATTTCGTCTTTTTCTTTTAACAGAAGTTCTTTGTATTCATTATTCAGATTCACGACCGCCATCGGTTCAATGAAAAGGGTGGAACCGGATGAGGACTGGTCATGTACCATGCCGGGAATCTGGGATTTTGCCTCGGCTTTGACTGGCAGACAGTAGCGTCCGTCGCGCATGGTGATCACAGCGTCCTGCAAATAGCTTCTGGTTGTGCTGTTGTTGATCATGTTGTTCATCTGGGCGCGAATCCTGTCGTTCATGCCGCGCATGGAACGGCGGATGGAACGCAGTGTGCTGCTTGCGTCGTCGGCAATCTCGTCCTCTGCGGGAATGCAGCGTCTGATCTCGTCATAGAGCGGTGTCAGCGGTTCGATTTCGGTGAAAAATCCGGTCAGTGAATCGTCCGGGACTTCCTCTTTTTCTGAGCGGGAAAATGCTTTTACACGCTTGGCAGCCTCTAAGAGAGAACAGATCGAAAGCAGTTCTGCGGCACTTAAGGAGGCACCGATCTCTAAACGTTTCAGCGAATCGTTGACGCTGTGTACGCCGGAAAATGAGAGATTTCCACACCGGAACAGACGGCTTAAAGCATCCTTTGTCTGGAGCTGAAGCTGCTCGATCTGTGTCTTGTCTGTGATGGGACGCAGTGCGAGGCAGCGTTTTTTTGCCTCCGGACTGCATGCGTATTCAGACAGCTGATTTAAAATTTTATTATATTCTAAGGTTTTTAAAACTTTTTCATTCATAAAACAAAAGTACTCCATCATCGTTTTAGCTGATCAGTTTTTATTATAGACCAAAGTGAAGCTGATGAAAAGAAGAGTTTGGCAGGAATTGCGCAAAAAAAGAAAGTATTGCAAGCATATGTGTTTCAATTTATAATATAGATTGGTATGATTTTTCATGTATGGATCAAAAAGTAAAACAGATACAAGCTTGATTGCATTTGAAGGTGCGGCAGGAATGTCACTGCCTGGAAAGGAATATCATGCAGGAAAACAAACAGGATAAATATGAATTTATCAGCGAGAAAATAAAGGACAAACCCGTGAATAAAAAGAAACTGGCATATCACGTATGCATTGTCGTGTTTCTGGCAGTTTTATTTGGAATCGTGGCGAGTGTTACGTTCGTGCTGTGTCAGCCGAAAATAGATGGTATGCTTCATCCGAAGGAAGATCCGGCCATCACGATCCCAAAAGATGAACCGGAACAGGAGACGGAAACGGAAGAGCCGGATACGGAGACAGAAACAAACGAACCGGATTCTGAGCCACAGATCGTGTACGAACAGCTTACACTGGATGATTTCCAGACATTGCAGAATGAGATGTATGCGATCGGGAAGCAGGCAAACAAGTTTATCGTGGCAGTGACAGGGGTAAAGAGCAATACAGACTGGTTCAACAATGCCTATGAGAGCAGGGGACAGGGTTCCGGTATTATTATTGCAAACAGTGGTCAGGAGCTGTTGATCCTGACTGAGAGAAAAGTGATCGCAGAAGCGTCTTCTGTCTATGTGACCTTTGTCAATGACACATCAGTAGAGGCTTCCATCAAGAAATACGATGGAAATACAGGAATTACTGTACTCAGTGTCCCGGTGGATGAGATCGACAATGATACCATGAATCTGATCTCAGTCGCAGTGCTTGGCAACTCGCTTGCCATCACTCAGGGAACGCTTGCGCTTGCGGTTGGAAGTCCGCTTGGAACGAATTATTCCATTTTGACAGGAAATATCACTTCATCTGCTTATTCCATTTCAACAATTGATGCGAATTATGATATTTTTACAACGGATATCGTGGGAAGCAAAAACGGAAGTGGGGCACTTATCAATTTAAACGGCGAAGTGATCGGTCTTGTCACACAGGGATACAGCAGTGAGGGCGATCAGAATACGCTGACAGCAATCTCTATTTCAGAATTGAAACCGGTGATCGAGATGTTGTCCAATAATAAAGATATTCCATACATCGGTCTGGAAATCACTACAGTTACCAATACAATCGCAAAAGAGAATGATATTCCAAAGGGCGTTTATATTAAGGAAGTAAAAATGGATTCGCCGGCGATGGCAGCAGGACTACAGAGCGGTGATGTCATTACAGAGATTGACGGGGAAGCGGTGATCTCGGTTGATGGATATCAGACAAAATTGCTTTCCCTCACACCGGGCGATGTGGCGGAGGTCACGATCCAGAGACAGGGAAATGATGGTTATACGGAGATTAAATGCCCTGTAACGGTCAGTGTTTTACAGTAATACAAATACATAATTTGGAGGAAATAATTGTTATGAAATATATTGAAAGTCTTCGCGAAGGCGAGCGGATCAATGAGATTTACCTGTGCAAGACAAAACAGTCTGCGCTGACGAAGGCAGGAAAACCTTATGAAAACGTTATTTTACAGGATAAAACAGGAATCCTGGATGCAAAAATCTGGGATCCGGGTTCTGTCGGAATCGATGATTTTGATTCGTTGGATTACGTTGCTGTTATGGGAGATATCACAAGTTTTCAGGGAAATCTGCAACTCTCTATCAAGCGTGTCAGAAAAGTGCAGGAAGGGGAGTATGATCCGAAGGATTATCTTCCGGTCAGCGAGAAAAATATTGATGAAATGTATGAGGAGCTGTGTGGCATTATCCGTTCGGTGAACAATCCGTATTATAAAAAATTGTTAAGCAGTTTTTTCTTAGAGGACAAAGAGTTTGAGAAACGTTTCAAATTCCACTCCGCAGCGAAAACCGTTCATCATGGTTTTGTGGGTGGATTGTTAGAGCATACGCTCAGTGTGACAAAGCACTGTGATTATTTTGCAGCTTATTATCCTATGTTAAACCGCGATCTGATTGTGACTGCGGCGATTTTCCATGACATCGGAAAATTGGAAGAATTATCTGTTTTCCCGGAAAATGATTACACAGACGAAGGACAGCTGTTAGGTCATATTATGATCGGGGCAGAGATGGTCGGAGAGCGTATCCGCACGATCGAAGGTTTCCCGGTTCGCATGGCAAACGAATTAAAGCATTGTATTCTCGCACATCACGGAGAGCTGGAATATGGTTCGCCGAAGAAGCCGGCACTTGCAGAAGCACTGGCGCTCAGTTTTGCTGATAATGTGGATGCGAAGATGGAGACGATTCGTGAAATTTTTACAAATGTACCGGAGAATAATGTGGAGTGGCAGGGATTCAACCGTCTGCTCGACAGCAATATCCGGAGATCCAGTCTGAAATAGGAAAGAAGAATGAATAAAAACGATATTATTACATTGAAGATTGAGGATATGGGAATTGACGGAGAGGGCATTGGAAAGATAGATGGCATGACTTTTTTCGTCAAGGATGCCGTGATCGGGGATGAGATCGAGGCGCGTATTACCAAGCTGAAAAAGAATTATGGCTATGCGAGAGTGGAGCAGATCCTAAAGTCGTCTGAGTTTCGCACGGAGCCAAAATGTGAACTGCACAGACGCTGCGGCGGCTGCCAGATTCAGGCGATGGACTATGCAAAACAGCTGGAGTTTAAGGAGAACAAGGTAAAAAATAATCTGGTACGCCTCGGCGGATTTCATGCAGACTTTGTGGATTCTGTGACGGAGCCGATCGTTGGCATGGAGAATCCTTACCGTTACCGCAATAAGGCACAGTTTCCAATCGGAAAAGATAAAGATGGAAATATCATTGCAGGGTTTTACGCCTCGCGCACGCACAGCATTATTCCGGTAAAAGACTGCATGCTTGGCGTGGCAGAGAACCGTGAGATTTTAGAAGCGATCCTATCCTATATGCGTGAATGCCACATAGAACCTTATGATGAGAAAACCGGAAGAGGGCTTGTGCGCCACGCACTGATCCGCTATGGCTTTACGACAAAAGAGATCATGGTATGCCTTGTCGTTAACGGCAGGAAACTACCGGCACAGAATGTGCTTGTGGAGAAGTTGCAGGCAATTCCCGGCATGACAAGTATTTCCATGAATATCAATCAGAAGAATACGAATGTGATCCTCGGTGAGCAGACCGAGACCATCTGGGGACAGCCTTACATTACGGATTACATTCACTTAAGGGACTGCACGAATTTTGAGCGGACAGGAAAAGCAATCTCCTATCATATCTCACCACAGTCTTTTTATCAGGTGAACCCGGAACAGACCGAGAAGCTTTACAGCCTTGCGTTAGAGTATGCAGGACTTACCGGAAAGGAGTCCGTCTGGGATCTGTACTGCGGAATCGGAACGATTTCGCTATTCCTTGCCGGAAAAGCCGGGCATGTGTATGGAGTGGAGATCGTACCACAGGCGATTGCCGATGCAAAAGACAATGCAAAGCGGAATGGATTTTCCAATACCGGGTTTTTCGTTGGAAAAGCAGAGGAAGTATTGCCGGAATTTTATGCGAAGCATAAGAATGAAAAGACAGATATGCTGCACCCGGATGTGATCGTGGTCGATCCTCCGAGAAAAGGCTGCGATGAGAAATGTTTAGAGACAATGCTTCTGATGAAGCCGGAACGCATTGTTTATGTGAGCTGTGATTCTGCGACACTGGCGAGAGATCTTAAGGTGCTGGCGGAAGGCGGATATGAGGTGAAACGTGTCCGGGCGGTGGATCAGTTTGCGCACACGACACATGTGGAGACTGTGGTAGGACTACACAGAAAGGATATGTAGAAATCCTTGAATTTACGCACTTTGTAGAGTTTTTCAGCTTCAACAGGATTGCTGAAAATCACAAGGCACTTTGCTATTGTAGGTAGAAGAATAGCGGTAGCGAGTGGGTAGTCAGTTGCAATGGCTGGCTACCTGCTTTTTTATATTCCGGTAACTTTATTCAGCAAAACAAAACCAAAGGTCGGTCTGTTAATGATTCCTAAGACCTGTGCATATATGTGGATGATTGCAATCAGGTTGACCGTTTTATATTTTACAGAAATCTCCCTGACTTTTTAGTAAAAAAGACACTTCATAAACAGTTGACATTCGATAAAAAGTATGTATGCTTTAAAATAACAAATAGTGCAAGATATGAGTGGGGAAGCCGGTATGGGAAGAGAAAAGAGAGGGAAACAGACACTTAGGAAAAAGATGATGGTTGTTATGCTGATCAGTGCGATGTCAAGTATCCTTGCAGTGGTGATTGTGTCATATATGACAATCCGAATGATACGGAATGACAGTATTCAGGAAAGTATGCAGATATATCTGGAACAGATAACGCGGGAGACGGATAGTGCTTATTATGACATGATCAGTATTGTCAACCAGATGAGTCCTAGCGGACTTATAGGAAACGTGGTAGAGTCTTATTTAAGTGCTGAGGATAATTTTGACAAGTATACGGGACAGAAATCACTCAGAGAAGAACTGGTAAAGCTAGGATATGTGAATACAAAGCTGCTCGGTGTTACTTATTATGACCTGGAAGAGCAAAGTGAACTGATCAGAAATATCAATGTCAGGAATCTGGATCAAGTATATCAGACTATCCCTAATGTAACTGAAAATATTGGAAATACAATCCAGGCTATGCATTTATCCTGCCTAGGAATCAGGGAAAGACCGGTGATATCGGTAAAGCGGAGGGTTTCCTTCAGCAACAGGCAGAAATTGGATATTTATGCAGAGATAGAGCCGGATATGAGTGTTGCGGAAAGGCTAAACAAAGAAAACTGGAAATATACTTATATGGAACTGGATGAGAATGGTATTGTGCAGTACAGTAATAACCCTGCGATTATCCGGGGGCAGCAGCTCCTGTCCAAATTGCCGGAAAAAGAAGAGTATGCGGTGACAAGCCAGGAAGGATATAAGGTCATGGTATACCGCAGTGAGATAGGATATGCGAATGCCATTGCGCTGCAGGAGAATACATATCAGAAAGAAATGAATATGTGGAGACTGAAGCTGCTGGTTATCATCCTTGTGTCGTTCTGTGTTTTCTCCGGCTCTGTCATTTACCTCTACCGGTTAATATGTAAGCCGCTCAATCAGTTTCAGGAACAGCTGCTTCAGATTGGAGGAGGCTCCCTACAGATGGTAAAGCAGGAGTATGGTATCAAGGAATTCGATGACCTGATGCATGAAGTGGAGAAGATGAAGGACCAGATCAGGAATCTTATTGATAACGTTGTGGAAAAAGAAAAAAATATCCAGCGGATAGAATATGAGAAGCTCCTGTTCCAGATTAATCCACATTTTCTGCTCAATACTTTAAACTCTATCCAGTGGATGGCAAGGATGAGCCATCAGGATAACATTACGGAATTTGTGCAGAGATTAAAGAAGTTGCTGTCGTACAATCTGGGAAAAGAGGGGATGCAGACAACACTTCGGACAGAGATTGATATTGTGAAAGAATATATCGCACTCCAGCAGATGCGATATGATTTTGTGATAGAAATGAATGTGGAGGAAGGCAGTTATCTGGAACAGCCAACGGTGCGGATGCTGCTTCAGCCGCTGGTGGAAAATGCGATACAGTATGGACTTGGAAAGGATGAGAAAATAACAATGCGGATCTTTGAAGATAATAGACGGGGATTAGCAGCAATCACCATAGCAGACAGCGGTAACGGACTGACCATAGAGGAGATTAATCAGATTAATGCACCTTTTGATTATAATCTGCAGAAAATGCAGAATGGGAACAGAGGGATTGGTCTGCGGTATGTAAAGGCAATGCTGGATTCATTCTATGAAGGACAGACGAATCTGTTTGTAAATTGCAAAAAAGGACATGGAACCAAGATTACAATTCTGATCCCGGTTCAGGAAGAGTTACGGGATAAAGCTAAAGTGACAGATACCGGTATAGAATAAGAGGGTATGAGGGAATGAGAGTATTAGTTGTTGATGATGATAAACTGGCTAGGAAAGGTCTGATATCCATAATGAACTGGGAAAAATATGGATTTGAAGTTGTGGGCGATGTCCAGAATGGGAGTAAAGCACTGGAATTTCTGAAGGATAACATGGTAGATGTTGTGTTCACGGACATAGATATGCCGGAGATAGATGGGATTGAGCTGATGGAAAGATGCAGAACAGAATATCCGGATGTGAAATTTGTGATTTTTTCAGTACATGAAGATTTCCGTTATGCACAGAAAGCCATGAGGCTGGGAGCACTGGATTACATATCTAAGATAAGCTTTGATGGGGATGACTGTGACCAGATACTGGAGCGGGTGGATAGAAAATATAAGGATAATCTGTTAAAAAAGGAAAAAAGGCAGGAGGATCACGGATTACGCAAAAAGCTGGAAAATGCATGGATGAACACCAGATGGATATATGACGATAACGAGTTTGGCAGGTTGTGTGAAATGACAGGGGAAGTGGAGCTTCGCACTGCCGAAAGGATTTTTGTAAAGAGCCTCCACCGCATTCAGGAGATCACAGGGGAAGAGTATGAATTTCCGGCGCTATCCTCCGTAAATGATATGCTGGCATGGGTAAAAAAATGGAAGGATGAGCTGTACCGGACGTGCCTGCAGACAGAAAAAGCAAATGATATCTATAGCTTTGCAAGGATCATCCTATACATAGAAGAACATGTAGAAGAAAACCTGAAGTCGGAAGATGCTGCGGCGGAGATTGGAATGAGCAGAAGCTATTTCAGCACGAGATTTAAAGAAATGACCGGTGATACATTTCATAACTATGTGATCAGCAGAAAAATGAATGCGGCAGCATGTAAAATGGAAAAAGGAACTGAAAATATCACACAGATTGCATCAGATCTGGGATATGACAATTATTATTATTTTACAAAAGTGTTTACAAAAGAATATGGATGCACACCAACAGAATATGCAAACAGGGTTAAAAAATGTTCGATTTGATTCGGACATTTTTTTAAATTTAAAAAAAAGACTGTAAAATCAGAAACAATATCGTCTAGTGAAAAATATGATTACAGGATAAACTGTCTATAAAAGAAAGGAGGTTTACTCATGTACATTAAAAGGTTTGTGAAACATTATTACATAATGCTGGTACCGGCTTTCCTGTGGCTACTCTTTTTCAGTATCGTGCCTATGTTTGGAATCGTGATGGCTTTTCAGGATTATAATCCGGGACAGGGCATCCTGCATTCCAAATTTGTTGGTCTGGCTAATTTTGAGTATATGTTTCAGATGAGTGACATTGCACAGGTTTTGCGTAATACAGTCACTATTGCTGTGGGTAAGATCATTGGAAATATTATTTTCCCACTGATCTTTGCATTATTATTAAATGAACTGGCATTGAAAAGACTGAAGCGTCCGATTCAGACAATCGTATACTTACCGTATTTTCTGTCCTGGGTTATTCTTGCAAAGATCGTGCTGAACATTTTCGGTTATACAGGACCGATAAATCAGCTGATACAGCTGTTTGGTGGTGACCCGATTAATTTCTTCGGGGAAGCAAAGCTGTTCCAGCCGCTGGTGATTGGTACGGACATCTGGAAAGGGTTCGGTTATAATACAGTAGTTTATCTTGCTGCTATCCTGGGTGTTGATAAATCATTGTATGAAGCGGCAGCAGCAGATGGTGCCGGCAGGTTTAAGAGGATATGGCATGTGACGCTGCCGGGTATAAGGACGACAGTAGCACTTCTGGCTATCCTGTCTCTTGGCAATATATTAAATGCAGGATTTGACCAGATATATAATCTGTATAACCCATTGGTATATTCAACAGGAGATGTTATTGATACATGGGTATACAGGGCTGGTTTACAGAATCTGCAGTATTCTCTGGCAACAGCAGTCGGATTATTCAAGTCTGTGATTAGTGTCATATTGATTGCCCTGGGTTACCGGCTTGCAGATAAATTTACCGGTTATAAACTGTTTTAGGAGGTGATATCTATGATTGAGAATAAAAGCCTCGGATCCAAGATTTTCGATGTTTTGAATGTGGTGTTCCTTGTTATAGTTATGTTGATCTGTATTATGCCTGTATGGTATGTCCTCTGTGTATCCTTGAGCAGCAGGGAAGCCGTTAATGCAGGAAAAGTTGCTTTCTGGCCGGTTGGCTTCAATCTGCTCTCCTACCAGAAGATTTTGGGAGAAGGTGAATTTTTTGGTTCGTTCCTGATATCTATAAAAAGAGTAGTACTGGGTACTGCTGTCAGCATGGTATGTGTTCTTATGGCAGCGTTCCCGTTGTCAAGAACGAAAAAGCAGTTCCCCCATAAAGGAATCTTCATGTGGATTCTTGTATTTTGTATGTTATTCAACGGTGGTACTGTTCCATGGTATATCACTATGAGAAACTACCATCTGATGGACAGTATCTGGGGACTGGTGCTGGGAACAGGACTACAGGTGTTTAATGTAATCCTTGCAGTGAACTTTTTTAAAAATCTTCCATCAGAGCTGGAAGAAGCATGTTTTATTGATGGCGGCGGACCGTGGAGGAATCTGATATCCATATACATACCGCTGGCAAAACCGATGGTGGCAACCATTGCACTTTTTACCATGGTTATGTACTGGAATGAATTCTTCCAGGGAATGGTCCTGAGTACAAGACAAAGCAGTTATCCACTGCAGACCTATATCCAGCAGATGGTTGTAACACTGGATTATTCTACAATGAACGTAGAACAGATTGCACAGGCGATGAAATTAAATAATCTCTCATTGGATTCAGCAAAGATATTTATAGCTATGATACCGGTACTGATTGTATATCCATTCCTGCAAAGATATTTTGTAGATGGTATTACACTTGGATCAGTAAAAGGATAAAAAAGGAGGAAAAGTATGAAACAGAAACAGATTATCGCACTTGTAAGTGCAACGGCACTGGCTGCAACTGCGCTGGCAGGCTGCGGCAAAACATCAGAAGAAAACACACAGACAACAGCAGTAAAAGAGGCAGAAGGAACAGCCAAAGAAGATCTCCCATTTTCAAAATATGCAGAGACAGTAACTGTCCATCTGGGCGGTTCAATGAATCCAAATGCGAAGATTCCTGACGGAATGAGCTATGAGGATAATTCCTATACAAGACTTTTGAAGGAAGACTTTAATATCGAGGTCGTATACGACTGGGTTGCATCCTCATCTGACTTTGATGAGAAAATGAACCTGTGTATCGGAAGTGGTGCGATTCCTGATTTGATGAATGTCAATGCTGCACAGTATAGGGCACTTCTGAAATATGATATGATCCAGCCGCTTGATCAGTATTTTGAAGACTATGCTTCAGATACGCTGAAAGGATTTGTGGAATCCGGTGGAGAAGAGCTGAAAAAATGTATCTCCAATGATAAGGGAGAGATGATGGCAATCCCGGCTCCGAGTATGATGGTAGGAGAAATAAACGAAATGTGGATTCGTCAGGATTGGCTGGATAATCTTGGGCTGGAGGTTCCAAGAACCTGGGATGAAATGGCAGCAGTGGCAGAAGCATTCGTGACCCAGGATCCGGATGGTAACGGAGAAGCTGATACCATTGGAATTCTTGGACCAGGTAATTCAGATCACATGAATGCAATTGGAAATAACCAGTATGGACTGGATCCATTGTTCAGCAGCTTCCAGTCTTATCCACAGTACTGGCTGCAGGATGAGGATGGAACTGTAAAGTATGGTTCAATTCAGCCGGAGACCAGAACAGCCCTGGAAAAAATCCAGAAATTGTATACAGATAAACTGATTGATCCGGAAATGCTTGTCAGAAATGACAGTAAGGAGCCTCTTCTGGCTGGAAAGGTGGGAATTTTCTTTGGACCATGGTGGAGTGGTTATACAGTGGCAGATGCTACACTGGCAGGAGAAGCAGACTGGAGAGCATACTTTACACCATTGGCCGAGGATGGAAACTATTATACCCATATGCCAAATCCTACAAGTAAATATGTAGTGGCAAGCAAAAGCTGTAAGAATCCGGAGGCTGCATTTAAGATTATTAACTATCTGATTGCTAATGAGCAGCAGTGGGTAGCAGATGGCATTTCCTCCACAGAAATGGGTACTGCAGATTTTTATCCTTTGTATAATGGCTACGATAATGCAGATGAGATTGAAGTATCCACTGAGACTCTGGAAAAATATCTTGCAGGAGAGATTACAATGGATGATGTCGATTTCTCAAAGCATAAATTGTTAAAGAGTGATATGGAAGCAGTTTTTGAACTGAAAAAAGAACCTTATGATGATTTCAGCCTGGATAAATGGAATCTGGACAGTGACCTCGCAAAAAGTAATCTCCCGAGACTTGTATCACTTCTGGTTGGAGGAGCTTCCTATGTAAATGATAAATATATACCGGTTTACAATGCATATAGTGGTCAGACAGAAACCATGGAGACCAAATGGGCAAACCTGAAAAAAATGGAAGAAGAAACATTTGCAAAGATTATTATGGGAAAAGCAGATATCAGCGAATTCGATACTTTCGTTAAAAACTGGAAGA
>ERZ834769.2339-NODE-2339-length-14384-cov-15.840394_pt1 | contig 14384 bp, 11 predicted proteins | sample MGYA00519690_ERZ834769 | MGnify/ENA primary metagenome ERZ834769 (study PRJEB31850, sample SAMEA3708760) | human gut metagenome | biome: human gut; feature: human-associated habitat; material: faeces | place: China | collected 2014 ... | reverse complement strand
GGCGGGTCCAGCTTGAGCTGGCTCTCATCCTTTGCCCAGAAATCCTCGCTGCTGTCAGCTGCCTTGTCGTCGTCATTTTCAACAACGGCAGCAGGTTCTGCATCTTCCTGTGCGGGCTGTACAGGCTCTGCTTCCGGCTCCTGCACGTCCGCTGCCTGCGGCTGGGCTGCAGCGGCAGGCTCACTTTCCTCTGCAGCAGGCTCTGCCTGTTCGGCATCCTGTGCAGCCGTTTCCTTCTGGAACTCCGGCAGACGGCTCAGCGACTCCACATGGCTGCGGTACAGGTTGAGCACATCAGACTTGAAGCGGGTCACTTCCAGACGCACGCGGTCATACTCGCGCTCCTCTGCAAGGCGCTTCTCGTTTGCTTCGTTCTCGATCTCGTCTGCACGGTCGTTTGCCTTCTGCAGCAGTTCGTTGGCATCGCGGATGATATCATCACCGCGCAGATTTGCACGATGGATGATCTCTTCTGCTTTCTGGTTTGCTTCGCGGATGACATTTTCGCCCATGCGCTGTGCATTGATCAGCGCGCTCTTGAGCATTTCACCATCTGCCTCAAAGCTCTTCAGTTCATCGTGCAGCTTCTGGTTTTCAGCAGTCAGGTCCGCAATCTGCTTGCGAAGCTGTTCCGCCTGCGCATCGTCTTCCCGCAGCTGTTCTTCCACCTTATCCAGAAAACGGTCTACGTCCTCTGTGCGGTAGCCGCGGAGGTTTTTCTCAAATTGCACAGAACGGACATCCTGCGGAGTCAGCATAGTCATTTCCTCCCGTTGCTTTTAATATTGAAAAAATTCGATGATCGACCGATCTTTTCTGCTTTTGCCGGGCAGTGCAGTCAGGTTGAAGCGGCCCTTGCCGCGCACCGTGAACACATCGCCCTCATATACCTGCGCATGAGGTTTATCCGCCGGCAGGTGGTTGATCTCCACCCTGCCCGCCTCGATCAGTTCCGAAGCCTGTCCTCGGCTGCAGTGCAGCATAGCTGCCAGCACAGCGTCCAGCCGCAGGGACGATACCGTTGCACTGTGCATCTCACGCTCCGCCTGCGGAAACTGCGGCACCTCATCCAGCGTCAGCAGTTCCGTGGTCAGCTCCGTGTGTCCAGCCTGAAACAGTTCCCGGCAGATCAGCTGTGCTGCCGGTTCCAGCGCAAACACATAAGCTGTGCCCGGCTGATCCTCCGGCAGAACGATATCTCCCAGCGCCTCGCGCCGCAGCTCAAGGCCCATCAGACTGCCCAGGTAATCCTTGTGGGCGGGCAGCGCAGCCCCCGCCTGTGCACGGCATTGCAGCCGCACACAGCAGATGGGTGCTTCGCCGCAGCTGTACTCCGGCTCGATACAGAGCACCCTGCGCTCCGCATTCAGCCAGCCGCCCTCAAACCGGAAGCCCTCCTGCACACCGGCACGGCCCAGTGCCGCGCGGGCCAAGTCCTGCTCGCGGTCACTCAGGAAAGCCGAATACCGCGCAATGTCCCGGGAAAAGGCCGTGTGGGCCAAGTCCTCGATATGGCGCATGAGATAGCGTTCTTCATCGGTACGCGCAGGGATGAACCCGCGCGCCGCCTTGGGCTGCGGATCAATAGAACGCGCCATTGTTCTCCAGCTCGTCCAGCAGATCACCCATGATATCCACGTTGTACGGAGTGATGATGAAGGTGCTGTTGGCCACGCGCTTGATCTGGCCATTGTTTGCATATGCAACACCGGACAGGAAGTCCACCAGACGGCGGGACACTTCCTTGTTGGTGGACTCCAGATTGAGCACCACGGTGCGCTTGTTGTTCAGGTGGTCAGCAATGGTACTGGCATCCTCAAAACGCTCAGGCTTGACCAGAACGACCTTGAGCTGAGTGGTGGCATTGATGTTGACCACCTTTCCGTTCTTCTTGGCACCCTCAACAGGCTCTTCATTTTCGTCGTCAGCACCAAGGCCGATGCCATTGTTATTGTTTACCATCTGGGGGCCATCGTCAATGTACTGATCCTCGTAATCGTCTTCCTGGTCAAACAGACCTTTCTTAATGCTGTCAAGCAAAGACATACAATCTGCTCCTTTCATTCGGGCAGCATGGCGCTGCCTGGCTTTCTTTGCAAAAAGAATGCAAATAATAGCTTTATCTATTATCGGATTTTTTGCCTCAGATGTCAATAACTACAAAAGCTTTCCATCATACAAATTTTGTCCGGAAACGATTATTTCGTCATAAAGCCTCACCTTGCTGACCGAGCCCTCGGTCCCTTCGGGCAGAACAAGGATGTAATCGCCGTCCGTGATGAGGGGATGGTCTGCGTCCACCGGGTCGATCCGGCAGAAGCGGGCAATGTTGCCAAGTTTCACGTACACACCGGGAATGTAGTTTTCGCCCTGCGTTTGTGCCTCGGTGCCATCCTCTTTCAAATAGTGCACAGCCGCAGCAGGCACCCGCAGGCCGCTGCGCTCTCCTACCGAGATGCGTGCTGCAGCCCGGTTCAGGCAAAGCACATCGCCGTTGATGGAGTTGCAGGCAAGCACAAAGCGGGCAAGGCCGCTGTCCTGATCGATCTCCACCTCGGTGACGGTGGCCTTGAGGCTGTTCTCCACCTGACCCGGGAAGCTGATCTCCACCGCTGTGCTCAGCGGCTTGCCGTTCTGACCCAGCAGCTTTTCGCCCTGCTTTGCAGTGCACACGCCCACATAGCGCCATGTGAACCCTGCCACGATCTTACCGGCGCAGCCGTCCAGTGCCAGCACTGGGTCGGACTGCAGATAGCCCTGCAGCTCCTGTGCGTTCAGTGCAAGGATATCATCGGCACTGGCATTGAGCCGTCCGCTGCTGGAAGAGCGCACAAAATAGCCGGTCTGCGGTGCAGTGATCTGCGCCGGGCTGCCCAGCTGCGCCTGCACGCTCTGGGACTGCTGGACCAGCGCAGTGATCTGATCGGTAAAGTTTGCAGCTTCGCCCGTTACCACCCAGAGCTTGTTCTGGGCCAGCAGGTAGGCATTGGCATCATCATCCACCGCTTCATAATCGCTGTCGTCCAGCGTATCCAGCAGGTCATACAGCGCAGAAGAACGTTCTTTTAAAAGGGTATCCAGCTGCAGCGCAGAAGTGTTCTGCGATTTCTGCAGCAGGTCGATCTGATCATTCAGCTGGTTCAGCTGCAGGCGCAGCGAAGCCTGCGAAGCGTTGCTGTACACCTCTGCCACTGCGGCGCCCGCTGAAACGCGCTCGCCGTCGGCAGCAAGATATCCAAGGTTTCCGCTGCCTGCCACATAGCTTTCGTCGAACAGCAGAACTCCGTCGGCTTCCACCGTATCCGAAATGACCGCAGGCAGCGCAGTCTCATAAACATTCTGCGGGAACAGGATATGTGCGGCCTGATACACCACATAAATTGCTGCCAGCAGCAGAAACGCGATCAGCACGCCTGCCAGAGTGGTAAACACATGCGGCGCATGGCGTTCCTTCTGGGTCTCATCCGGCATATCGATCATCCTTTCGCTAAAAATTCGCTAGTTTTGCGGATGGCAATCTGCACTGCATCCGGTGCACCGGCATCCAGCCAGACCACACCGTCCATATGGCGGAACCAGGTCAACTGGCGCTTGGCATAGTTGCGGGACGCCTGCTTGAGCTTTTCCGTGCAGGCTTCCAATGGAGCCGTCTGCTCAAAATACGGAAAGAGCTCCTTGTATCCGATTGCCTGCGCTGCCGTGCGGAAGCTTTCCCGGTTCTGCCAGACATGCTCCGCTTCCTTTATAAGGCCCGCTTCCAGCATTTTGTCCACACGCAGGTCAATGCGGCGGTAAAGTACCGCGCGCTCTGGGAAATCCAGACCGAGGATCAGGCTGCGGTAGGGCCGCTCCGGTGGGAGAGACTCCGCCTTCTGTTCGCTCAGCTTTTTGCCGGTGGCACGATAATGTTCGAGTGCGCGCAGCACCCGCACCTGATTGTTCGGGTGGATAGCCGCAGCAGCTTCCGGGTCGGCCTGCTTCAGTTCTTCGTACATGGCAGCACCGCCTTTTGCAGCCAGTTCCGCCGCCAGCTGCTCCCGCAGACCGGCAGGTGCTTTTTCCTCTGTAAAGCGCACCCCATACAGAAAGCTCTGAACATACAGCCCTGTGCCGCCCACAAGGATGGGCAGCTTCTTCCGGGCAGAGATCTCTTCTTCCAGCTTTCCGGCCATGGCGGTAAAGTCTGCCACGCTGAAAGCCTTGTCCGGCGTAAGGATATCCACGCCGTGATGCGGGATACCGCAGGTCTCCTCCGGTGTCACCTTTGCCGTGCCTATGTCCAGACCTTTATAGATCTGCATGGAATCACAGCTGATGACCTCGCCGGAAAAATGTTTTGCAAGCTCTACGCCCAACGCCGTCTTTCCGGTTGCGGTAGGGCCGACGACGGCCACCACGGGATGTTTATACGATGCGTCCAAACTGCTTTTCCAGCTCCTTCCGGGTCAATTTGAGTACGCAGGGGCGGCCATGCGGGCAGAACGGCGGCACCTCGCCGGAAAGGATCTTTTCGGCCAGCGCCAGCAGTTCCTGCGGCGAGGACTTGTCCCCCGCCTTGATGGCTGCACGGCAGGAGATAGAATGCAGCACCCACTCGGTGTGCTCGTTCAGCGCATCATGGCCGCCCTTGAGCAGCTTATTTGCGATCTCCACCAGCAGGCTTTCGGCATTCTGCGGCTCCACATCTGCGGGCACCGCGCGCAGCACCACGGTATTGCCGCCAAAGTCCGCGATCTCAAGGCCCGCATTTTCCAGCAGAGGAATGTTATCCAGCAGGGCCTGCTTTTCCTCCGCAGCAAGGTCGATGGCAGCAGGCTCCAGCAGCATCTGGCTGGGCACATTGCCATAGTTCGCGGCCAGTTTTTCGTACAGCTGGCGCTCGTGGGCAGCGTGTTTATCGATCAGGCACAGCTCGTCGCCGCGTTCTGCAAGGATATATGTTCTGAACACCTCGCCCACATAGCGCAGCGGCTCCGGCTGATCCGCCGTCGGATCAAAGTTCATCTGCTCCGGCTCGGCCAGTACAGTTTCCTGTTCTGCCGCTTCCGGCGCATCCGGTTCTGTTTCTGCACAGGGTGCACTCTCAGGTTCTTCCTTTGGTGCTTCCTGCGCAGGGTTCCACGCTGCCATATGGTCCTGAGGCGAATGCAGTTTTGTCTCACCAAATTCCGGTTCCACATCCAGCTGCGCTTCACTTGCTGCCGCACGGAACGGCTCTGGTGCCTTTGTCGTTTCCAGCTTCGGGCTGTGAAGGGTCACGAACGGATCCAGCATATCCTCGTTCTGAGCACTGCCTTTCCAGCGCGGCACACTGGGTGCTGTCGGTATTTGCATTGCAGCAGACGGGGCAGGCTGCTGCGGCGCTGCGGCGGGTTTTGCCAGTTCCCAGTGCTGCTGTGGCAGAACGCCCGGGTCTGCTTGTCCCCGAATGATCGCAGAAAGGCCTGTAAATCTACTATTCTTTACATCATTTTTGATTATATCAGCGTCTTTTTTTGAATTTTCAGTTTTTTCTTCTTCTTTGTCTGCTTCAAAGGTAAAAAGCCGTTCACCGGTGCCGGGCTGAGCCAATGCCAGCTTGACGGCATGATACACCACATCAAAAACATCATTTTCGCGGGCAAAGCGGGCTTCGATCTTGGCCGGATGCACATTGACATCCACAAGGTCGGCCGGCATTTCCAGCAGCAGAATGCCGCCCGGGAACTTGCCCTGCATCATGGTACCCTTGAACGCCATCTCCATGCCTGCCATCATGGTGCGGTTGCGCACATAGCGGCCATTGATGTAAAAATGCTGCATGCTTCGGCTGGCGCGGCAGCTTTTGGGCGGGGTGACCAGACCGGTGATGCGGTACACGCCCTCCTGATTTTTCAGCTCAATGAGGTCCCGGCTGAACTCCCGGCCCAGCACCGCATAGGCTGCACCGCGCAGCTGGCCGTCGCCGGGCGTGACATACTGCAGCTTGCCCTCACGGATGAACTTGACGCTGACTTCCGGGTGGCTGAGCGCTACATGGGTAACTGTATCCGACACAAAGGTGCCCTCGGAGGAGTCCTTTTTGAGGAACTTCATGCGGGCAGGCGTGTTGTAAAACAGATCCTTTACCCGGATGGTGGTGCCCACAGCTCTGGCACCCGGCTCACGGGAGACCTCTTCCCCGCCCTCAATGCGGTAGACCGTGGCAAACTCGTCCACCTCGGTTCGGGTGGTCAGCTCTACACGGGCCACGCTGGCAATGGATGCCAGTGCTTCACCGCGGAAGCCAAGCGTATGGATGTTGGTCAGATCGTCCGGTGTTTCAATTTTGCTGGTGGCGTGGCGGATAAACGCCGTGGAGATATATTCTGCCTCGATGCCGGTGCCGTTATCGCTGATCTCGATCAGCTTGACGCCGCCGGATTCAATGCTGACGGTCACCTGCGTGGCACCGGCATCAATGGAGTTTTCCAGCAGCTCCTTAACAACGGATGCCGGACGCTCGACCACCTCACCGGCTGCGATCAGCTCGGCTGTGTGCTTATCCAGAACATGGATCACTGCCATGGTGTTTTCCCTCCTTGTATGGTCTGGGTCAGGTAGAGCAGTTTCATCTGTTCAGGCTGCCCTTCAGGGTCTTTTTCAGCTCGTAGAGGAAGTTCAAAGCCTCAATGGGGGTGAGTGTTTCCACATCCAGAGCTTCCAGCTTGTCCATCATCTCGCTGGGCACAGCCGGAGAGTTATACTCCTGCAGGGCATCAAAATCCATCTGCTCTACTTTATTTTTAGGTGCAGTTGCTTCCAGCGCGCGCAGCACCTCATGGGCGCGGCGGGTCACACTGCCGGGCAGGCCTGCCAGCTTTGCCACCTCGATGCCGTAGCTGTCATCCGCCGGGCCGCGCACGATGCGGCGCAGGAAGGTGATGTCCTCGCCGCGTTTTTTTACTGCAATATTGTAGTTTTTTACGCCGTCCACGCCGCCTTCCAGCTCGGTCAGCTCGTGGTAGTGGGTGGCAAACAGAGTCTTGCAGCCAAGGCCCTTGGCGGGGTCTGCAATGTGCTCCACTACGGCGCGGGCAATGCTCATACCGTCAAAGGTGGAAGTGCCGCGGCCGATCTCGTCCAGCACCACAAGGCTTTTGGCGGTGGCATTTTTCAGGATCTCCGCTACCTCGGTCATCTCCACCATAAAGGTGGACTGACCGGCAGACAGGTCGTCCGACGCACCGATGCGAGTGAAAATGGCATCCACCACACCCACATGGCAGCTGGAAGCCGGTACGAAGGAGCCGATCTGCGCCATCAGCGCGATCAGTGCATTCTGGCGCATGTACGTAGATTTACCTGCCATGTTGGGGCCGGTGATGATCAGGCAGCGGTCTGCACCGCAGTTCAGGGTGGTATCATTGGGTACAAACAGGCTGCCTTTCAGCATCTGCTCCACCACAGGGTGACGGCCCTCGGTGATGGTCAGCTCGTCACTGTCGTCCACGATGGGACGGCAGTAGTTGTTTTCCGCTGCCACCTGCGCCAGCGCCGTGAGCACATCCAGCTGGGCCACCGCATTGGCCGTGCGCTGGATGCGGTCCAGCTGAGCGCTGATACTTTCCAGCAGTTCGCTGAACAGGCGGTGCTCCAGCGTGATGAGCCGTTCGTGGGCACCTAAGATCTTGCTTTCCAGCTCTTTCAGTTCCTGCGTGATGTAGCGTTCGCCGGAAGTCAGGGTCTGCTTGCGGATGTAGGTCTCCGGCACCATGCTCTTATAGGAGTTGCTTACCTCGATGAAGTAGCCAAACACATGGTTATAGCCGATCTTCAGCTTGGGGATGCCGGTTTCCTGCCGCAGGCGGGCTTCCAGCTGCGCCAGAACGCCCTTGGTATTGTCGCGGATGGAACGCAGCTCGTCCACCTCGGCATGGTAGCCTTTGGCAATGACACCGCCATCCTTGAGGGTAGAGGGCGCTTCCGGGTCCACCGCCGCATAAATACGGGCCTTGATGTCCTCCAACGGATCGATCTGTACTGCCAGTTCAGCAAGCTCCGGGCAGCCGCAGGCCTGAGCCTGCCTGCGCAGGCCGGGCAGCCGGTCACAGGTCTGGGCCAGCGTATAGATCTCCTTGGGTGTGGCAGAGCCGTAAACCGTGCGGGTCATCAGGCGTTCCATATCCGCAATGTAACCCAGCTCTTCGGTCAGGTCGCCGCGGGCCATGGTCTGCTTGACAAGGCTCTCCACAGCGTTCAGGCGGTGGTTGATGAGTGCACTGGAAATAAGCGGCTGCTCGATCCAGCTGCGCAGCATACGCTTGCCCATGGATGTACTGGTCTTATCCAGCACCCAGAGCAGCGTGCCCCGCTTTTCGCGGCCGCGCAGCGTCTCGGTCAGCTCCAGATTGGCGCGGGTCACGGGCGAAAGACGCATGAACTGGGCCTTATTATAGGTTATGACCGTTTTCAGACGTTCCACGCCCTTGATCTGGGTATCGTGCAGATATTCCAGCAGTGCCGCCATGGCAAAGCGTACAAGGCCGTCCGCTGCAATGCCGGTGGTCTGCGCCCAGTCGCGGCCAAACTGGTTTTCCAGCGATGCCGCCACAAGGCCCGGTGCATAGCGCTCCTCTTCGATCAGCTCCACCGAACAAGTCATATTCTTTTTGATGTACGCCGTCACCTCGCGGCAGTCCAGCAGACCCGGATTCATCAGCACTTCGCTGGGATGGTAGCGGCACAGCTCCGTAATGACCGCCGGGGCGATCTTGTCTGCATTCAGCTCTGTGATATGGGCCGTACCGGTAGAGACATCGGCAAAGCACAAACCTGCTTTCTTTCCTTTGAGGAAGATACTGGCAATGTAGTTATTGCGGTCGTCCTGCAGCATACTGCTCTCAATGACCGTGCCGGGTGTGACCACGCGGATGATGTCCCGCTTGACAAGGCCCTTGGCCTTGGCCGGGTCTTCCACCTGCTCACAGATGGCTACTTTGTAGCCCTTGGCGATCAGCCGCGCCACATAGCCCTCGTAGCTGTGGAAGGGCACGCCGCACATGGGTGCCCGCTCTTCCATGCCGCACTGCTTGCCGGTCAGGGTCAGGTCCAGTTCCTTGGATGCCGTCAGGGCATCGTCAAAGAACATCTCATAAAAATCGCCGATGCGGTAAAACAGAATTTCGTCCTTATGTTGTTTTTTGATCTCAAGATATTGCTGCATCATGGGCGACAGCTCTGCCATGGTTTACCCTCTCTCCCGTTCTATGGTTCTGTGCACAAGTTTGCGGCTTGTAACCGCTTTTGCAAACAAAACGCGGTCTGTTTTGCACAGCCGCGTTTTGTTTTTGCCGGTTTTAGTGGCAGCCGCCGCAGGTGGAGCAGCTGCCGGTGCAGGAAGCAGAAGGCTCCTGTACCGTCATGGGGTCGCCGCCATTCATGGCAGTGTTGATGATGGCATCGATATAGTTCACGAGGTTCTCGCAGTCACGCTTGGCCTCGTTGTAAGCCACCATGCCCTCGTTGCCCATGATCTGGCCGTACAGGCTGTTCACCTTTTCGTTCAGTTCGGCGATGCGGGCATCGTTGCGCTCGCTCTTGCCGATCTCATTGTTCAGATCCATGCGGGCGAGGTTGAACTCGCCGATCAGGTTCTGCAGCTCTTCGTCCTTATCGTTTGCCTTGCGGGTCTGATCCAGAACGAGGTAGCGGCTATCGGTCTGCAGCGCAACGGCTGCGCGCTTGAAAAGATCAATGCAATCCATTTGAATGGTCTCCTTCTTATTTATACGTTCAGGGGCACTGCCCCGGAATCACTCAGGCAAGCTCACCCAGCAGCACAGTCGCCCGTGCGCCCGTGAGATGTACGTTGGCATAGCTGCCCATCAGGGAAGCGTCTGCCGTGAACTCCACCGTCAGGTTGTTGTCCAGACGGCCGGAGAGGGTGCCCTCATTGCGGCCAAAGCCCTCTACCAGTACCTTCACAGTCTGACCAACCTGCGCCTTGACCAGCGCCATGGCGATCTCGTCCTGCACCTTGAGCAGGCGGGTCATGCGGTCGGTCTTTTCCTTGCGGGAGGTGGGGTCCGGCATTTCGGCAGCCTTGGTGCCGGTGCGCTTGGAATAGATAAAGGTGAACAGCTGCATATAGCCCACCTTCTGCACCAGTTCCAGCGTCTTTACAAAGTCCGCTTCGGTCTCGCCGGGGAAGCCAACGATGATGTCACTGGAAAAAGTGATGCCGGGCACCGTTTTGCGGGCGTATTCGATGAGCTCAAGATACTGTTCCACAGTGTAGTGGCGGTTCATCTTCTTCAGCAGTTCATCGGAGCCGCACTGCACCGGCAGGTGCAGGTGCTTGCACAGCTTCGGCTGGGCGGCAATGGTGTCGATCAGCTTGTGACTGGCATCCTTGGGGTGGCTGGTCATAAAGCGGATGTGATAATCGCCGGGCACCGTGCACAGCAAGTTGAGCAGATCAGAAAAGTCCACCTTTTCTTCCAGACCCTTGCCGTAGCTGTTGACGTTCTGTCCCAGCAATGTGATCTCCTTATAGCCTGCCTCCACAAGACCGCGGAACTCGGCAAGGATATCGCCGGGCTTGCGGCTCTTTTCGCGGCCGCGCACATAAGGCACGATGCAGTAGGTACAGAAGTTGTCGCAGCCGTACATGATGGGCAGCCATGCGCGAAACTCGCTCTCACGCCGGATGGGGATATTCTCCACGATGACCGGGCGCTGGGCGGGCTCCATCAGCACACGCTTATGCTTCTGCAGCTTCTGGGCAATGAGCTGCGGCAGGGTGTCGATGCCGTCCACGCCAAACACAAGGTCAACGTAAGGATAGCTCTGGCGCAGCTTTTCTACCACGTGCTTCTGGTTGGCCATGCATCCGCACAGGCCGATGATGAGATCATGCTTTTTTTCCTTGAGTCCCTTCAGGGCACCTACATTGCCGAACACACGCTGCTCGGCATGCTCACGCACGGCGCAGGTGTTGAAGAGGATCAGGTCTGCATCCTCGGGCTTATCGCACAGGCCATAGCCGATGTCCATCAGCACGCCCTTGATCCGCTCGCCGTCGTTCACGTTCTGCTGACAGCCATAGCTGTGCACAAAGGCCAGCGGCGGCGTATCATAGGCCTGTTTTACCAGCTCAGCGGCGATGTTATTATGTTCAAAACTAATGTATTCCAATCAAACCATCCTTCTCCGCCGGGCCGAAGTGCCCTGTGCGGCGAAAATCTACTTGCACTTTCTGAAAAGAGCCTTCTCTATAGTATACCCTGTTTATACGCTCCGGGCAAGAGGTTCCGTGCAAATTTTATGGTTCAGTGGGCGTTTTCCTGCACCTGCTTCTCGCAGCAGGCCTCGCATACGCCGATCAGCACAACAGCGCAGTCCTGCACATGGCCCTTCTGGTTTTTCACCAGCTTCATTACCTGCTTTTCGTCCACCTCGGCATCGGTCACGTTGCCGCACACGGTGCAGTACAGATGGCTGTGCCAGGGCAGCGTGTGGTCAAAGCGGTCAGCCTTGCCTGGAATGGACACCCGGCGCACCCGGCCCGCATCCACCAGACTATTCAGGTTACGGTATACGGTGCCAAGGCTCAGGCCCGGGCACTCCTTCACGGCTTCATCGTAAATTTCCTCGGCAGTGGGATGATCGCACAGGTTCTGCACCGTCTGCATGACCAGCTCACGCTGTTTGGAATATCGCATATCGTTCTCCTTTTTCTTTGTTTTTTGGTTTTGGGTGTAAGGCGTGGCTCAGACGTTCTCTTCGCCCTTGATCTTTGCCCAGTAGGCACGGGCCGCCTGCTCATTTTTGTTATCGCCAAAGGTGTAATATTTCACGTCCTTGATGGCATCTGGCAGGTATTGCTGTTCCACCCAGTGATGGTCGTAGTCATGGGCGTATTTGTAGTTCTGTCCCTTCACCAGAGCATCCTCACCGTCGTAGTGCTTGTTCTGCAGTTGGCGCGGGATGGGCCCGGTACGGCCCGCCTGCACATCCGCAATGGCCGCGTTGATGGCATCATGGGCACTGTTGGACTTGGGACTGGTGGCCACCAGAATGACGGCATCTGCCAGCGGGAGCCGTGCTTCCGGCAGGCCCACCATGTTGGCGGCATCAATTGCCGCCTTCACAATGGGGATGATCTGTGGATAGGCAAGGCCCACATCCTCGCAGGCACATACCATCAGGCGACGGCAGGCCGAGGGCAGATCTCCTGCTTCCAGCAGACGGGCCAGATAATGCAGCGCCGCATCCGGGTCGGAGCCGCGCATGGACTTCTGGTAGGCTGACACGATGTCGTAGTGGTCATCGCCCTCCCGGTCATACCGCATGGCAGTGCGGCGGGTGACCTGCTGGATCATTTCCAGCGTAATGTGCTTTTCCCCATCCTCAATGGGAGCTGCCGTCACCGCAAAATCAAGACAGCCCAGCGCCTTGCGCAGGTCGCCGCCTGCGCTCTCGGCAAGGTAGGCACAGGCATCTTCGTCCATGCAGACCTTTGTGCTCTCCCCTTCCGAAAGCTTTTTCAGTGCATTGTGCACCCCACGCTCCACATCCGCTGCCGAAAGTGATTTGAACTCAAACACCGTACAGCGGGACAGCAGCGCATTATAAATGTAGAAGTATGGATTTTCGGTGGTGGATGCAATGAGCGTCACCGAGCCGTCCTCAATGCATTCCAGCAGGCTCTGCTGCTGTTTTTTGTTCAGGTACTGGATCTCGTCCAGATACAGAAGGATGCCTCCCGCACCTGCCAGCGTGCCGATATCCTTGAGCACAGCCTTGATGTCCCCGGTGCCGCAGGAAGTGCCATTGAGCTTATGCAGCGTCATACCGCTGTTTTCTGCAATGATACGTGCCACCGTCGTTTTTCCGGTACCGGATGGGCCGTAGAAAATCATGTTCGGGATGCGTCCGCTCTCGATGGTACGGCGGAACACCCTGCCCGGTGCCAGCAGATGCTGCTGACCGCAGACATCTGCCAGTGTTTTGGGCCGCAGACGCTGTGCCAGTGGTTCGTTCATCGTGTTTTCCTCCTCCCGTACCGAGGCGCGATTCCCCCCAGCATTTTTCTATAGTATATCGCATTTTGGCAGTAAGAGCAAGGTTTTATCTGAAAATCATTCTCAGATAATTTTTGCCCGCAGTTTACAAAAAACGCAAAACATGGTATTATCGTATCAGCTTTTGTCGATTGGAGTGGATGAAATGCCTGTTCGCAAAAAAGCACCAGAAGACCTTACTGCAAAAAAGGCGCTGGCGCTGGAAGTGATCGACCGGTTAAAAAAAGAATACCCAGATGCCGGCTGTACATTAGATTATGACCACGCCTGGCAGCTTCTGGTCAGCGTGCGTCTGGCAGCCCAGTGCACCGATGCCCGCGTGAACATTGTGGTGGAAGACCTGTTTGCCAAATATCCCAATGTTGCTGCGCTGGCTGCTGCGGAACCCGAAGACATTGAAGCCATCGTCAAGCCCTGCGGGTTGGGACACTCCAAAGCGCGGGACATCTCCGCCTGTATGCGGGTGCTGCGCGATGAATACGGTTGTCAGGTGCCCACCACCTTTGAAGAGCTGCTCGCCCTGCCCGGCGTAGGCCGCAAGAGCGCAAACCTTATCATGGGCGATGTGTTTGGCAAGCCTGCTATCGTAACAGACACCCACTGTATCCGGCTGTGCAACAAGATCGGCCTTGTGGACGGCATCAAGGAACCGCAGAAGGTGGAAATGGCCCTGTGGAAGATCGTTCCTCCGGAAGAAGGCAGCGACCTGTGCCACCGCTTTGTAATGCATGGTCGGGCAGTGTGCAATGCGCGCAAACCAGAATGCGAAAAATGTTGTTTGAAGGATATTTGCCGCTTTGCCCGGGAAACCGCCGGGCGGAGCGCAGAGCTTTAAAATTCAGGAGGTAGAATATTATGTTTGGTTTTATTTTCAGTCTGCTGATCGGCGCTCTGGCTGGTTACATCGCCGGCCGCATTATGGGCAGCGAAACTTCCACCGTGCGCAATATCGTGCTGGGCATTCTGGGCGGTTTTGTAGGCAGCATCGTTTTCGGCCTGATCGGTCTGAGCGCTACCGGCATCGTGGGTGAGATCCTCGTTTCCGTTGTGGGTGCCTGCATCTGCATCTGGATCGGCCGTAAGCTGTTCAACTGATTATTCTTGTGTGCAAGGCTGCTCTTCGAGTTTTTCTCGGAGGGCAGTTATATTTTTGCGTCGCAGACTATTTGTACCTGTTCTGCCGCAAAATCAAATCTTGACAGCGCACAGGAAGTATGATAGAATATTTCTCGTTGCAGAACATGCAAGAAAATTTTATCTGCTACTGTGGCTCAGCTGGTAGAGCAGCTCACTCGTAATGAGCAGGTCGCCTGTTCGAATCAGGTCAGTAGCTCCAAA
>ERZ834769.2338-NODE-2338-length-14385-cov-4.278925_pt1 | contig 14385 bp, 19 predicted proteins | sample MGYA00519690_ERZ834769 | MGnify/ENA primary metagenome ERZ834769 (study PRJEB31850, sample SAMEA3708760) | human gut metagenome | biome: human gut; feature: human-associated habitat; material: faeces | place: China | collected 2014 ... | reverse complement strand
CAATCCCTCCGTCAACGCTTCGCGTTGCCACCTCCCTTTACACAAGGGAGGCTTTACCTCGCCGCACCACAAAAACACAATCCCTGTACCACTACATAAACATAAAAAGGAGTACCCCCATATGGAGCAATACAAACGCCGCTGGGGCGACCGGAGAGATGGCCGTCTGCTGCGGGAGTTGGATTCCCTGCACTTCATCACCGGCATCATCTACCCCAACCGCTGCGATAACGAGGCGTATATCTCAGAGCGCGTCGACCTGACGGCCATCAACGCCTACCTTGCCAAAAAGAATGAGACGGAGACGGACTTCCCCTACACCATGTTCCATCTCATCGTGACGGCCCTTCTCAAGACCATCACCCTGCGGCCCAAGCTGAACCGCTTCATCGTCAACAGCAACTTCTATCAGCGCAACGAGGTGTCCGCCGCCTTCGTGGTGAAGAAGCAGTTCTCCGACAAGGGCGCGGAGGCGCTGGCGGTGCTGCACAGCCGGGAGGACAACACGCTGGAGGACGTCCACGCGTACATCCGCCAGCAGGTGACGGAGTGCCGCAGCGAGAAGGTCGACCCCACCACCGGCGTCATGGATTATCTGAACAAGATCCCCCGCTTTATCAGCAAGACCGCCATCCGCATCCTCATGTGGCTGGATAAGCACGGCTGGGTGCCGGCGGATATCATTGCCACCGACCCCTACTATAACTCTGTGGTCATCTCCAATCTGGGCTCCATCAAGCTCAAGTGCGGCTATCACCACCTGACCAACTGGGGTACCTGCTCGATGTTCTGCATCATCGGCGAGAAGAAGATGTCCCCCTTCTATGACGCGGACGGCAACGTCACCATGAAGGAGACGCTGGATCTGGGTCTGACCATCGACGAACGGCTGGCCGACGGGTATTACTACTCCAAGTCGGTGCGGCTGCTGAAATACCTGCTGGAGCATCCCGAAGAACTGGAAAAGCCTTTGAAGGAGGAAGTACAATATGAGTGAAGTCAAGACCCCGTGGAAGGACTATGTAGGCGACGTGCCTATGCATCTGGACTATTTCCAGGGCAGCATGTTTGACGCGGTGGCCCGCATTGCCGAGGAATATCCCAACAACATCGCTTTCGATTTCATGGGTCGCTCCACCACCTACCGCAAGATGGTGCAGGAGATCGAGAAGTGCGCCAGGAGCCTGAAAACCCTGGGCGTCCGCCCCGGCGACAAGATCACCATCGCTATGCCCAACTGTCCCCAGGCCATCTACATGTTTTACGCCGTGAATCTGGTGGGCGGCATCGCCAACATGATCCACCCCCTGTCGGCGGAGAAGGAGATCGAGTTCTATCTGAACGCCTCCGAGTCCACCACGGCCATCACGCTGGATCAGTTCTACGACAAGTTTGAGCATATCCGCCAGAACACCGGCATCATCAACATCATCATCGCCTCGGTGAAGGACGCGCTGAGCCGCACCATCCGCGCCGGCTACATGCTGACCGAGGGCCGCAAGATCCAGAAGATTCCCGACGACGCGCCTGTCATCCGCTGGCGGGAGTTTATGGACATGTCCCGCTTCTGCTTCTACAAGAACTTCCGGGTGGAACGGGGCTATGACGATCCGGCGGTGATCCTCTATTCCGGCGGCACCACCGGCACCACCAAGGGTATCGTGCTGACCAACGGCAACTTCAACGCCCTGGCACAGCAGATCATCGCCACCAACCCCATGTTCCGCCCCGGCGACCGGATGCTGGCCGCCATGCCCCTGTTCCACGGCTTCGGCCTTGGCGTGTGCGTTCACTCCATGCTGGCCAACGGCGGCCGCTGCATCCTGATCCCCCGCTTCACCGCCAAGAGCTACGCCAAGCAGATCGTCAAGTATAAGTGCAACTTCATCGCCGGCGTCCCCACGCTGTACGAGGCGCTGCTGCGCCTGCCCAGCATGGACGGCGCCGACCTCTCCAGCCTGAAGGGCGTGTTCTCCGGCGGCGACAGCCTGTCCATCGAGCTGAAGAAGAAGTTCGACAAGTTCCTGTACGACCACCACGCCGTCATTCAGGTGCGGGAGGGCTACGGCACCACCGAGACCGTCACCGCCTGCTGCCTGACCCCCACCCATATCTACAAGGAGGGCTCCATCGGCCTGCCTTTCCCCGACACGTATATCAAGATCGTCAAGCCCGGCACCGACGAGGAGCTGCCCTACGGCGAGGAGGGCGAGATCCTGCTGGCTGGCCCCACCGTCATGAAGGAGTACATGAACCACCCCGACGAGACCGCCAAGACCCTCCGCAAGCACGACGATGGCCTGACGTGGGTCTATACCGGCGACCTGGGCGTTATGGACGAGCAGGGCTTCATCTACTTCCGGGGCCGCGCCAAGCGGATGATCATTTCCTCCGGCTACAACGTGTATCCCGGCCAGATCGAGAACATTCTGGACGCCAACGACATGGTGCAGATGAGCTGCGTCATCGGCGTGCCCGACGCCTATAAGATGCAGAAGGTGAAGGCCTTCGTCATGCTGAAGCCCGGCGTCGAGGCCAACGCAGGCACCCGCGACGCTCTGCTGGGCTACTGCCGCAAGCACGTGGCCAAGTACGCCATGCCCTACGATATCGAGTTCCGGGATGAGCTTCCCAAGACGCTGGTGGGCAAGGTGGCCTACCGCGTGCTGGAGGAGGAAGAGCTGGCCAAGATCGCCAGGGAAAAGGAATCCAGCGAGAACGCGGAGTAAATAACAAAAAATGACCGGCCAAAGGCCGGTCATTTTTGGTTGAGGGGTAAGAACTTTGTAGGGGCCAATGCCCACATCGGCCCGCACGGTGTACGATGATTTTCCGGCAAACGACGGGGCGATGCACCCCAAGGATACTTGTTCCGCTTCGCTCCACTGCGTGGGCATCGGCCTTGGCTCTCCCTTTGGGAGAGCCAAGGGCCGCCCCTACACCGTTCAACCTCCCCCTTACCCTGTCACGAAGGCCTCCGGGAAACCGGCGGCCTTTACCTTTTCGCAGTACTCCTCCGCGTTGCGGCGGAAGCGGAAGGCGCCCACCTGCACCCGGTACAGCGGCGTGTCCTCCACCGGCGGCTCCGGCGTTTCCGCAGGCTCCGTCTCCGGCGCCACGTAGGCCATGCCGAAAAACTCGCACACCGCCTTGCAGGTCTCCTCCGCGATCTGGGGCATGCTGTCGATGAGCCACTGGGCCTCCTCCGGCTCATCGTGAAAGCCGAACTCCGGCAGCACGGCGGGCATGTGGGTGGCCCGCAGCTCGTAAAGCCCCGCGCTCTCCACCAGCTTATCCGGCCCGCCGGGCGACAGCGGCGCGATGCGATCCTGGATCAGCCGCCCGATGCGGCGGCTCTCCTCCGAGGGATAGCAGTGCACCCGCGTGCCGGACGCCTTGCCGTTGAAGCCGTTGGTGTGCAGGGCGATGTGCAGCGCGGCGGGCCAGTCGTTGGACTCCCGCACCCGATCATACATGTTGCCCCGCTGGACGTTCCGCACCGTGAAGCCGCAGCGCGTCAGCGCCGTCTCCAGCAGGTCGGCGCAGCGGCCCATCTGTTCCTTCTCATTGGTGGGCTTTCCGTTCCACAGCGCCGACGGCGCGTAGGTGTTGCTGGCTCTGTCCTCGGGGCTGAGATAGATGTTGGGCATGGCTCACTCCTCCAGCTCCGGCAGGCCCGCCAGCGAGGTCAGCAGGCTCAAAATGCCCGCCAGCACCGTGGAGCTGACCACCGCCAGCCAGTTGACCTCACACAGCACGGCAGTGGCGCCGATGGTGGCCGCCGCCGTCTGTGCCATGGTGCGCAGGGCGCGGATGCCCGCCGCCTTGAACCAGAGCTTCCAATTGGTTTTCGTTTTCATATGCGATTCCTCCTTTTTTCGGTTCTATCCTATCCTATGCGTGTCCTTCCAGATCGGCGATGCGGTGGTTGGCCACCCGCACCCGCTCGTCCATCAGCGCCACGCTCTCCTCCAGTGCGTAGGTGCGCTCCACCAGATTGTTGTGCTTGCTGACCTTCTGCTCCAGCTGCTCCAACCGGTAGGCGATCAGGGCGGCACTCTTGCGGTTGGCAAGGTAGCTGCCAACCAGCGTGCCCACAAGCCCCAGCGCCGCCACGATGATGGCTTCCGTCATACGACCGCCTCCCATGCGTCGGCGTATTCCGTCGGGCTGTACGCCGTATCTTGCAGGCACTTGTACAGCACCCCATCCAGCGTCATGTATTCGCCCGCCTTGTAGATATCGTGCGCTCCCGTGGGAGCTACGAAAGGCCGGGCCTGCTCCGGCGCGGTAGCGTGCAGCGGGCGGTGGAATGTGCCCCACGCCGTGCCGCCCGGCACGATATCCGGATACACGGCATTGTCGTAGCCCTGAATGCATTCCCACACCTGCCCGCGGGCGGTGTAGAGTTCCCCCGCCGCGTGTTGGCCCTCCACCCACTTGGGATACAGGGCACCGGCGGCCAGCCGGTCATTATCGGCCACCACGAACCGCAGCACCGCCACCGCCGCCGTCTGCATGGCGGCGATCTTCTCGTCGGACGTCAGAAGTTCTTCGCCGTCCCGGTAGAACTTACTTTCGCTGTACGTGTCCCCGATGCCCACCGGGCGGTCATGGAGCGCCACCGCACCGGGGAAATCCCCGGCGTTGGTCTCTCGCAGAACAATGACGTTGGTCACCGCGCCGCTTGTCACGATCGCATATCTCATGCCGCCACCTCCTTGTGCTGCCGGATGACCACAATGCCGTCGGCAGCAGCAATAGAACTGGTGGTCGGCGAGTATTTACCACCGTTGCCGGAGTTGGCGACGGTGGCGGTCAGATTGCTGCCGCCCCCGGAAGCGTACAGGTCGCCGTTCGCTTCGCCAAATTCGCGGGTCGTTGTCCCCTGACCAGTTCCTCCTTTAGAGGAGCCGTCGGTGCCATCGCTGCCGTCAGTACCGCCCGCCGCTTTGCCATACGGGATGCTTCCCGAACCGCCGCCACCGGAACCGCCTTTGCCGCCAGGAGTGACCTTGCTGCTGGCTCCGTTAGCTGAACATTTGCCGCCTGCTGCTGACGCAGAGAATGCCGTTGTCTCGCCGCCATTTGTGCTGCTGTTGCCATTTGTGCCTGCCGCGCCCACCACGATGGGATAAGCGGTGTTGGCCGCCAGCACGATAGACTGCACCGTGGTAGTGTAACCCGCGCCGCCGGAGCCGCAGAAGCTGTTTCCCGAACCGCCCCCGCCGCCTACCAGAAATGCGTCTACCACCATGTTTTTCAACGGCGTGAACGTGCCGCTGGACAGAAACTTGATGCGCCAGTTGCCGCCACCGTCGTCCAGCACCTGATACGTGCCGTCACCGCCCGTCCAGTTGAAGTCCTCGCCGATGATGGGCGCGGAAATGGCGCTGCCGCCCACAAAAATACCCTCTGTCTGGATCATACCATCACCACCTCCACCGGAATATCGACCGCGGGCACAGCGCCCGCCGCCTTGACCGTCAGCGACCCCGCCGCCTGCGCCGTTACACGGGGCTGCGCCGCGCTCCACGCGGCGAACTGCTCGTCGGTGGCACTCTGGGCGATGCGCAGGCTGCCGTTGGCGGTCGCCGTCACGCCAGAGACGGCCAGCGACTGTACGCCGTCGCTCCACCCCGCCGCCGTCAGCGTGGCGGCTTTTGACACAGACTTGTCGGCCTTGTCCTCCACCAGCTTGTACACGCTGTTCAGCGCCTTGGGGGTAACGGCCTTGTCGGTGTCGGTGCGCTCGTAGCTGTCCACCAGATAAGTGATGCCCTTGCTGCCGGTGCTGGCGCTGGGCAGGCTTACCGCGCCCAGCGTGTCGGTATCGGTGAAGCCCAGATACTGACCCTTGCTGCCGGACACCTCCACCCCGTCGCCCTTGGGGCCTTGGGGGCCGGTGTCACCCTTGTCGCCCTTCTCGCCCTTCAGCGCCGCCAGCTGTGCCGCCGTGAAGTCCGCGTAGGTGAAAGCTGCACCCTTTTCGCCTTTTTCACCCCGTGCGCCCGTGTCGCCCTTCGCGCCGGGAGCGCCGTCGGCTCCGGCAGGGCCGGTGTCGCCTTTCGGGCCTTTCAGTGCGCCTACGTTGATCCATGCGGCCTTGTCCACGTCCCACTGGTACACGGCGTTGCTGTCCGCCGTGCCCACGAACCACGCCTGTCCGGCGCTGCCGGTGGGATGGGCGGTCTGCAAGGCCGCCAGCGTGGCGTACAGTCCCAGCACGGTGTAGCTGTCACCGGAGGGGCCTTTCGCGCCGGTGTCCCCTTTGTCGCCCTTTTCCCCCTTTTCGCCCCGGTCGCCCTTCAGCGCCGCCAGCTGCGCCGCCGTGAAGTCCGCATAGGTGAAGGCATCGCCCTTCTCGCCCTTGTCACCCTTCGCGCCCGGTGCGCCTGCCGGGCCTGCCGCGCCGTCAAACAGGCCGGAGGCCTTGGCCTCCGCCAAGGCACGCTCCAGCATGGGGGTGAAAAACGGCGTGTCGGGATCGGCGGCAGGGTCGCCGGTGGGGTCTGCGCCCGGCTGGATCACGCCGCAGTCGGCGTACACCGTGGGGATCACCACCGTGCCGTCGCCGTCCGCGCCGTACACGCCCGCCAGCAGATGCTCGCCGGGCGTCCGCAGGCACTCCCAGGGGATGGCGCAGGTGCCGTCCTCCCAGGCGGTCACGTCCCGGCGGACATTCCCCGCCCGGAACACGGCGATCTTCTCCAGCGCCGCCCACGCCTCGCCGGAGAACGAAAACGTCACCGCCGCGCCCACCATGCCCGCCGTCAGCGTGGCGGGCCGGGTCACCGCCGCGTCCGCACCGCTGACGGCAATGTGAATGTTGCTCATGAGATTTCCTCCTTTCATGACTAAAAGGGCGGAAGTGCCGCCCTTCTACCCCTGACAAAAGGGAACGGAGCCGTTGCCTGCGGACGGGCAACCGCTGCATCCTATGGCGGAAAATACTTGCCGCCGGCGGCGGTATATGGTATACTGAGTTTGTCGAAAAATCCTTTGCTGTATTCCGGGTGAGCAAAGCCGTGGGCATTCGCATTTGGCCCCCTTGTGTAAAGGGGGCTGTCAGCCGCAAGGCTGACTGGGGGATTGTCCGTTATTCGACAACCCCTCCGTCAAAAATCAAAGATTTTTGCCACCTCCCCTTACACAGAGGGAGGCAATCAAACGACCACCGATAAACACCTGCAAAACGGGCCCATGTGCCCCGCCGCTATCCCCACACTATGACAAACAGGAGGCTTCCCATGGATCTGACGGAAAAGACGCTTTCTTCAGAAAAAATATACGACGGCGCCATCATCCACGTGCGGCGTGACAGGGTGCTGCTGCCCAATGGCCACACCTCCACCCGTGAGATCGTGGAGCATCCCGGCGGCGTGGGCATTCTGGCGCTGGAGGCCGACGGCACGGTGCTGCTGGTGCGGCAATACCGCTATGCCTTCGGCCGCACGCTGCTGGAGATCCCCGCGGGAAAGCGGGAGCCGGGCGAGGAGCCCTTCGTCACCGCCCGCCGCGAGCTGCGGGAGGAGACCGGCGCTATCGCCGAATCCTGGACGCCGCTGGGCAGCCTGATCGCCTCGCCGGGCTGCTATGACGAGGTGCTGTACCTCTATCTGGCGCAGGATCTGCACTACGGAGCCACCGACCCGGACGAGGATGAATTTCTGGCGGTGGAGCGGATGCCGCTGGATCAGCTGGCCCGCCTGTGTCTGGAGGGCGAGGTGACGGACGCCAAAACGGTGTGCGCCGTGCTGAAGGCCAAGCTGCTGGGTCTGTGACGAAAAATTCTTGCCTTTTGCCGCCGTTTGCGGTAGGATAGAGAAAAGAAACAAGGGGAGGAACAACATATGAGAAAACTGGATGGCAAGACCCTGATGGAGCTGATCCTGCTGGTGATCGCCGTGATCTTCTGGGGTCTGCGCAAGTTCGGCGTGCTGACCGCGCCCTGGGCGCTGATGGTGGCGGCCCTTTCGCTGGCGGTCTCCATGGGGCTGCTGGGTATGGGCTACATCGCCCAGAAGCAGAAGTCCCGCAAGATCGCGGGCGTGCTGCTGCTGGCCTTCGCGCTGTTACAGATCATTCTGGGCCTGACGGCCATGCGGGGTTGATATGACGCAAAAAACGGAGACGGTCTTTGACCGTCTCCGTTTTTTCTTACCAGTACTCCCACAGCGCCTCCTCCAGCTTTCCCAGCGCCTTTTTTTCGATTCTGGAAACATAGCTCCTGCTGATCTTGTACGCCGCCGCCACCTGCCGCTGGGTCTGGGGCACGCGGCCCTCCAGTCCGTAGCGGCGGCGGATCACATCGGCCTCACGCTCCGTCAGGCGCTCCGCCACCAGCCGCCGCACCAGCGCCCGGTCGTCCTTGTCCTGCAGGTCCTCCAGCATGGTGTCGCTCTTTCCCACCACGTCGCCGATGGACAACTCCGCGCCGTCGCCGTCTGTCTCGATGGCCTCGTTGAGAGACACCTCTCCCTGCAGCTTCTTCGTTCGCCGGAAGTACATAAGGATTTCATTTTCAATACATCTGCTCGCATAAGTTGCCAGCCGGATGCCTTTGTCGGCCTTGAAGGTGTTCACCGCCTTGATGAGCCCGATGGTACCGATGGAGATCAAGTCCTCCTGCTCCTCCGCCTGGGTGTAGTATTTTTTGAAGATGCAGTCTCGAAGGCTAATCTGTCCCGTGTATAATAGGCTGAAGCCGTTTGCCCCAGCCGCAAATAGAGTTCCAGATGGATACACTTATCATCGCTGTCCTCACATACCACAGCGTGGTCGAGAATCGTGGCAACCACTTCTGATTGGATCGGCTCCTTGCAGTTCAGATCTGCCCATAGTGCCTTTTCCAACGCAGCCGTATCCGTGGCCGCGATTTTCTTTTGCTGCTCCTGCTGCTGCAAGGAAATCGTTTGTGTTTGCAGGGAGGTGATCTGTTCATTGAAGCGGCTATTCCGCTTTTTGAACTCCTGCATGGTAATGGCGTCAGCCATACTCAGCTCCAGTAACTTTTCTTTCTTGTCCTCCAGCTGCTGTATTTGCGCTTGCAACCGGGCAATCTCCTTGGAGTGGTCTTCTTTCTTCTGTGTATTTGTAACGGAATCCAACACCATGCGGATAATCTGCCTCTGATGCTTTACCAGCTTCTGAAACTGCTCAGCCAAAATGGTATCCAGCTCCGTGGTACGAATGGTAGGCAGGTCGCAGCCCGCTTTTCCGTGTTCACGGTACATCTTACATTTCCAAAACTCCGTTTCTCCCTCCTGCGTTTTGAAGGATTGCCGGTGAAAGGACGTTCCATGCTTTCCACAGATGATCTTACCGCTGTAGGGATACCGGCTCTGATACCCTACGCCATAGGCTTTCGAACGGGCGCTCCTCTGCTTAAAAAGGGCATTGGCCTTATCCCATACTTCTTCCGACACGATGGCCGGAATATTCGGATCAGGATAGGATACCCATTCACTTTCATCAAGGAACAGCGTTTTCTTCTTGCGGTAGTCCAAAGATTGGGTCTTGTTGCCGCAGTACCACCCCTTATACTTGGGGTTTTGCAGGATGTGACCGATGGTGCCTGTGTTGAAAGCATTGCCCTGCAAGCTGGTGTAGCCGCGGCGGGTCAGCTCCTGTGACAAACTGCGCAGGCCATATTGGCCGGTGGCATAGAGTTCAAATATCTGCTTTACGACTTCTGCCTGCTCTGGAACGATGGTCAGCTTGCAGTCCTTTTTATCATAGCCCCACAGGCGGTTGTTGCCCAGTACATGGCCGTTTTTGATCGATTGACGAAAGCCGAATTTCAGCCGTTCAGAGAGCTTACGCACCTCGTCCTGTGCTACGCCTGCCATCACCACCAGCCGGAACTCACTGTCGCTGTCCAGTGTGTTGATGTTGTCATTCTGGAATAGAACGCCCACATTGTTCTCCAGCAGCTCCTGCGTATACTGGATGCTGTCCAGCGTATTGCGGGAGAAGCGGGAGATCTCCTTCGTGATGATAAAGTCAAACATTCCCCGCTGAGCGTCTGCGATCATCCGCAGAAAGCTGTCCCGCTTGTAGGTGCTGGTGCCGGAAATGCCCTCGTCTATGTATCCGGGGATGTACGTCCAGTTGGGATTCTTCTGGATGAACTCTGTGTAGTATTGAATCTGGTTTTCCAGACTGCCCTGCTGCTCCACCTTCTCCGTAGAGACACGGGCATAAAAGGTCACGCGCAGCGGCAGGTCATAAATCGACTTTCCCAGCCGCATCTGCTCTCTCAACCATCGAACTGTCATCATGGATATCGGCCTCCTCAACCATTATTTCTTCCATAGCTCCAGTATCGGAGGTAAAACGTCTTTTGTCAAAAAAACGGGAGTTGCAGGCAGAAACATATGTCTCTTCCGAAATCAACTCCCGCTTCCATAGACGCTTCAACAAAACCAAGGCAATATCACGATCAACTTCTGTCATAGGCAACTCCTCCTTTTTATAGGGTATGTGGGAATCAGGGTGATATGCGTGAGAATGAGCAAGCAATAACACGCTTCCCAAAGTGCGCTTTTGTTTACCCACACTCTTGCGGCCGTAAAAATCTCAAGCAAAACAGGCGGCTGGTGGCTGCCAGCCTCACGGGAATCTCACCCCGGCCCATGCTGATGGGTGCGCCGCACGATGCTTTGAGGGCGTCCAATGCGGGAGTATCATTAAAGGTGCCGGTGGTCGTGGCCAACAGAGTGCCGCTCTGTTTCGGAATAGCGTCTGTTTCGCTCCCTCCCCATGGGAAGATCATGGCGGGCGCTGTTCTACGGCTCACACCGGCACGAACGTACCTGTCTGCTTTATTTATGCCGCGAATACGGCTCTTTTCAATGTGCAGCATCGGCTCTTTATCAGCCTGCATCAGCCATCAACCCTTTGATGGCTGATGCACACTCACAAAGAGGAAACTGCGGCGGCGGTGCGGAAAGGAAAACACACCGCCGCCGCGAAACAGGGGGAGGCAATTTAAGCGCTATTGCGAAGGTAGGCGGCCAGCATATCAATGAACTGCGTATTTGTCGGCGGCTGCGACAGCGGATGTCCTGCGATCCGATCAAGCAGGCTGTGATCCGGCTGCCTCCAGCAGGCTTGCACAAGGGTGCGTAGGTTTCGCTCCACGCAGCCGCTCGTTGTGTGGAACTGCTGTGCTGTCTGCTTATAGAGCCGCTTTGTGATCTGCAGGACATACTCAGGCTTTTCCTGTACCTGCTCCAGCATATATACCGCAAAGTAAAATCCCGACAGCTTTCCGGATACACCTAAGAGACGCAACAGGCGTTCGGCGTCCAAAGGCACGTTCTTTTCAAGTTCCGAAACATAATAAACTAACGGCATTGGTACTCCTCCTGTCGTGTGTATTTTGAAAGTTGACCATCAAGCCGTTATGGCGGGCTTCTTGCCGAATTTGGTAAGCTTCTTCTCTCCTTCCATACTGATTTTACACGATTTATGGCTATTTGTGTCATGTATTCGTTCTACAATGGTCTACGCATATGTGACGGATTTTGTATGTTTTTGTCGATTATCGTAGGTAAGCTTAATCTATAAGAGAAGGTGGCACGAAAAAACGTGCCACCTCCTCTTATGCCATTGCAGTAAAGGCTGATATTGACTTTCGCTATGTGCAACAAGCTATTTCAATGAGTAATACGTTCACCCTATTAGCTTCGCGCAATCGGCAGACTTCCCAGATAGCATTTCCAAACCATGACTCAGCGCAGGAAGCACTGCTTCTAAATTTTCCTGTGCTGCATTAGGAGATCCGGGTAAGTTTAGAATCAGCGTTTTACCACGAATCCCCGCCTGTGCCCGTGAGAGCATGGCGCGATTTGTCACTTGCATGGATACATAACGCATAGCCTCCGGAATTCCAGGCGTCATACGTTCGCATACAGCCAGAGTTGCCTCTGGTGTCACATCTCTCGGGGAAAAACCAGTCCCTCCCGTGGTCACTACCAACTGTACATTGCTTTCGTCCGCCAGACGGCATAGCGTTGCCTCAATCTGTGTCTGGTCATCGGGAACTAGGGCAGTCTCTTTTACTTCATAGCCTGCGTTTTTTAATATCGCAGACACCAAAGGGCCACTTGTGTCGGGTCGTTCTCCTCGGAAACTACGGTCACTGACCGTCAAAACAGCCGCTGTATACATTTTGTTAACCTCCTCATTCAAAACATCTTAATGAAGCAGCATAATCTGCTGTGGTGCCACTGCCACCGTCAACGTCCTGCTATTATGTATTTTCTGCCCATTGTTTTTGTCCATTTCCATCCATAGAAGCGGTGCCTCCTGTGTTGCCCCTACTGGACGTAAGAGAATGATGGTGGAGAACACATCTTGGATTATCCGCTCCACTGTGCAGGAAAACGCATTCTCTTCGCCTAAAGTAGCTGGCCGGACGGAGTGCGCACGAATGCCTACGCACTGAACCATCGAGCCTGCCTTTTCAGCGCATCGAAGAGCAATTCCCCACTCTGGCAGCGTCACAGTATTTCCGTTGGTGATTGCCCTAGCATAGTTTTTGCAGCCCGTGAGACGCGCGGCGGCTTCCGTGCCAGGACTGAAAAACAACTCGTCCATCGCCTGCGCGGGCAGAGTTTTTCCCTGATCCATTACGCATACCCAGCGGCAGTTGCGGAATGCCTCGCCTCGGTCGTGAGAAACCCATATCGCCGGGCCAGCAAAGCTATCCAACACTTCAGTCAGTTCCATCTCCAGATTCCACTTCAAAAAGCTGTCCAGGGCCGAAAACGGCTCGTCCAGCAAGACAGCCCGCGGCTCAGAGGCAAGAATACGGGCCAGGGCCACCCGCTGCTGCTGTCCGCCGGACAGCTGGGCGGGGTATTTCTTCTCCAGGCCCTCCAGACGGAAGCGGCGCAGCTGCTCCGATGCCTGACGCTGCTTTTCCGCGCGGCTGCCGGTGCGGATACCACACTGGATGTTCTGGGACACGGTCATGTTGGGGAATAGGGCGTACTGCTGAAAGAGATAGCCTATCCGCCGCTGCTGGGGCGTCAGGTCGATGCGCTGCTCACTGTCGAACAGCGTTTCGCCGTCCAGCACGATGCGGCCCTTATCCGGCGTCATGATGCCGGCGATGCACTTGAGGGTCACGCTCTTGCCGCAGCCGGAGGCCCCCAGCAGGGCCATGGGGCCGCTGTCGGTCTCGAATTGGGAGCGCAGGGTGAAGCTGCCCAGCTTCTTTTCGATGTCCACCACAAGGCTCATGCGCGCTGCCTCCTTCCCCAGCCCGCCGCGGCCAGCAGATTCTTCTTTTCCAGCATGTTCACCACCAGCAGTATCACGGCGGAGATGGCCACGTTCACCAGCACCCATTTCAGGGCCAGGGCATCGTTGTTGGTCTGCCACAGCTGATAGACGGTGGTGGACACGGTGGCGGTCTTGCCGGGGGTGTAGCCCGCGATCATGCTGGTAGCGCCGTACTCGCCCAACGCCCGGGCGAAGGCCAGCACCGCGCCGGCCAGCACGCCCTGACGGCAATAGGGCATGCGGATGTGCCAGAAGATGTAGGTGTTGGACAGGCCCAGGGTCTGTCCGGCGTAGGCCAGCGTCTCGTCAAAGGCCTCGAAGGCGCCGCGGGCGGTGCGGTACATCAGCGGGAACACCACCACAACGGTGGCGAAGATGGCCGACCACCAGGTCATCACCAGCCGGATACCGAAGGTCTCCAGCATCCACGCGCCGATAACGCGCTTGGGACCCAGCACACGCAGCAGAAGATAGCCCACCACCGTAGGCGGCAGGACAAGGGGCAGCGTCAATATCACATCGAGCACACCCTTGACCAGACGCGGGAGCTTTGCGATATAGTACGCCGCGGCGATGCCCGCGAAGAACACCACCACCGCCGAGATGGCGGCAATACGCAATGAGTTTAAGAGGGGATACCAGTCCATAGGATACCTCCGGAAAAGTGGGATACGGGCAGAACGCTTCCGCGTCCTGCCCGCTCCGGTATGAACGAAAAAGTTCTTTACTTGGACAGCGGGGTGAACAGCACCTTCTCGAACTCGGCGGAAGCCTCAGCGCTCTGGAGGTAAGCCAGGAACGCAGCGGCGGCCTCCTGCTGGGCGGAGGTGTTCAGCACAGCGGCGGGGTAGATGACCTGACTGCACATGTCGGCAGTGGCCTCGGCAGCCACGGTCAGACCGGCAGAGTAAGCGTCAGAGGCATAGATGATGCCGCAGTCCACGGTGCCCTCGGAGACGGCAGTGGTGACTTCCTTCACGTTGGAGCCATAGGTCAGCTTCTCGGCAATGGCGGCCTCGTCGATCTCATAGTAGGCGAAGATCTTCTGGGTGTACTGGCCCACGGGCACGTCGCTGTTGCCGATGGCCA
>ERZ834769.2324-NODE-2324-length-14459-cov-5.776868_pt1 | contig 14459 bp, 10 predicted proteins | sample MGYA00519690_ERZ834769 | MGnify/ENA primary metagenome ERZ834769 (study PRJEB31850, sample SAMEA3708760) | human gut metagenome | biome: human gut; feature: human-associated habitat; material: faeces | place: China | collected 2014 ... | reverse complement strand
TCAAATCCCTTAGAAGCATATTTCTCATAAGCAGCTTTCACATTGGGCATTTCATGCCGACAAGGTCCACACCATGAAGCCCAAAAGTCAATCAAGACATATTTTCCTTTACCCACATAATCAGACAAGAGCTTCATGTTGCCAGCATTGTCTTTCACTTTAGCATCCGGGAAACGTTCGCCAATCTTTATCTTGGCATCCATTTCCTGCCGTTTCTTTTGTTCTTCACGCTGTTCCGGAGTCATTTTATTTTCAAGTTCCGCCTTCATTCGGAGCTCTGCTTGGTTCTTCTTTTCCACAATATTTCTCACCAAATTATTTTGTGAAAACATAGGCGAAGCTTCTTTCATCAAAATCTTCATATCATCAAAAGGCATCATCATACCTCCAACGGAGAAAAGATATACACCCACTATACTATTCTTATAATCCTTTATACAATGTGATACTGAATCCATTTGTGCAAGAAATAATTTATTATTCCGATCAAATTCCGCTTTAAATACAGTATCATTCCTCATCTTATCCGAAAATACTTCCGGTTTCATCCCAAGCATTAACTTATAAATATCATTCGATGTTTTCAACATATTATCCATTATTAGCTGCATACGATTTAAAGCTATATTCAATGAATCATTTAAAGGCGTTCCCCCTCTCTTATTCGCAGCAATATTTACTGATATTTCTCCTTTTTCGAAAATCAACGGATAGGTTTCTCCATCCATATCCTTGATGATTGCAATATCCGGCATCTGATGTACACCAGAAAAAGAGAACTTTCCCTTTTTCACTTTTGCACTGTCGAGAACGACTTCTTTGGCTTTTTCTCCATCATCCATCAGACACAAATACAACAACTGATTATTCAATTCCTCATTAGCAATACCTTGGATAGAGAATTTCTCTTGGGCAGAAGAAAATATAGCAATAGCACAAAAAGTGCATAAAATCATAATTCGATTTCTCATATAGAATAAATTTATATCAAAAACAGTAAACACTCATGTTCAATACCTGCTATTATCATTTCAAATTCTGATAATCATTTAAACTAATAATAGATCTTCTTATTTTTCTTATCGGAAATGGTCTGATAATCTTTCACCTTTATATTAAAATATGATTTAGACTTTCCATCATCATTAGAAGGCAACTGTTCTTTATCTTTTTTGTGTGGCAACTCAAGAATATCTATTTCTTTCACACTCTTCTTCAGTTTCGGGAATAAAAGACTGATATAAATATATTTATGATTAAATCCTTTGACAGCCAACAGCCTCCCTATCGGAGCTCCACCATCATATCCCCGCACATTATACTCATCGCCACTTTTCTTATCGATAATCTTAAATCCCGGACTATAATACAACCATTGCCAATCCCAATAAATAGGTTGTATGAATGTCACTTTAGTATCATTCTTTCTCCTTTCAATCGAATATAAAGAAGGACTTGTAGACATCCCATTTTCATACGCTTTCTCATACACTTCTTCAGGAACTATAACTATACTATCGCTTGGAAGCATATAGGCTTGTGCATATAATTCTTTATCACGCTTCTGCTTTTGCTCATATTCTTTCAACCGCTGTTCACCTCTTTTTACTCGTTCACTTTTCTCCGGCATTACCTCTTTGGACATCTCTGTATGGAGTTGCTGCACTAACAACGGCGTTGTCTCACGCATAACAATCAATGAAGCCTCTTTATATTTTTTACCTACGGGAGATTCATAAAATGCAGCAACAGCTTTTAATTCTTCCAATGTTAAATGCTTCTCATAAACAGGCATATACATTTCAAACACCTTATTCTCTACTTTCTCTTTCCAGTTTTTAGAGAACTCATTCCAATAAGCCTCATCCTTTTTCGGCGCATTCAATTTCATTATAGATGATAATCTCTGGAGAAAGTCATCCGTAGTAGTCGAAGTACCAGAAAAATCCATGATTTTCTTCAACGTTTCTTTGTACTCATCTGTCGCATTTGTATTTTGTGCAGAAGCTGGTAAAATTAAAGTAAACAGTGCAATTATACACATCGTTACTTTAGGAAGGAAAATGTTTTTCATAATTATCTAATTTCATTTATTTTGATTCCATGTTTTATTTTGCATTTTTTACAAAGATACACATTAAATCTATATCATTTAATAGAATAGTACAATCAATGAGGCTACTATCCGGCTGCCCTGCAATGTATAGATAAACGAAATATCCCCTATTCATCGCTAATTATAACATTCATTCCCCTCTCTTATCAAAATGGCTTTGGACAATTCATTTCATCTTTTGATATGATATTATTATCTTTTTCTCACATACTTCGTTCATTTTTCGTAATTAACGCTATCTTTGCAATAGGTCGCTAAATCTAAATAAGACTTTCAAAATACATAATATACGAATATGAAAAAGATTTTATTTTTATATATCATTCATCTAGGATTTGCCCTACAACCCATACAAATTCAAGCTTGTTGTCTCGACAATGAGGCTGTTCTCGCCAATGGGACTGCCATTATTCTACAATCACCTAAAGTGGACAATACCAAAACCATTCAGTTCATCAAAGATTTCTACGCAAACTACGTTTTTGGAGCAAAGAATTATGTTCCGGCAGTAAAAAAGCATTGTACAGCCAAATTGCAAAAGCAGCTGAAAGATAACTACGAGTATGACAGCGAAGGATATGCGATATGGAACTTCCGAACAGGTATGCAAGACGGACCAAGCGACATATCTAAAGTAACATCAGTAACTGCATTGGGAAATGGTTTATACAAGGTCAATTTCATTGATATGGGAATAAAGGGTAACCGTACTTTGAAAATTATCGACGTAAACGGGACACTGAAGTTCGATGCTATTAAATAATCCCCTCTAAGCAGATATATTATCAATTTAACAGATAACTAAAAAAGCCTTACTATTCAATCAAATAATGAAAGTAAATCATCTATAAGACTACATCTTTCACCACTTTCACCTTCTTCCCGAAACCTCCATCCAGAGCAGGAAAGCGGGTGAAAGCGACCATGCAAAAGCCCTTCTATCACGCTTTCACCATTTTCACCGACACACTTCAAATCGACGCTTACTCAAATCGTTTCCATTTACCGCCGGAGCACATCACGAGATACCCCGTAATAACCCGCTGCAGCCACATAAATCGGCTGCATACGTTTGCCGATATTTCGCAATTTACCTTCTTCCAGCAATCGCCGGAGATGACGATTCGCCGTAGTCCGTGTCATGCAGCATACTTCCTGAAAATCATAACGAAGCATTACGTCATGATCGGCGAAATATTCCTTCAGCCGCATATCTATCTCCACCTCCGACAAAGACTCCGAATGGCGCGCATACTTACTCCGGCTGGCTTTGGCACCTACCAATTCACCCCGCAGACGAGCATCCGGACGGAAACCGATTGTTTTCAGTTCCATCTTCGACCATTTGTTTTTAGTACTGCGGGTCACCTTTTGCGTGCTCCTCAAAATAGGGGCAAAATAGCCTAGCCCCTCGATATGTACCTCGCGTCCTTCACGTAGTTCTTCACCACAAATTTGGGCAAGCATCTCGAACGCATTTTTTACATCACCTACGGAAAGCGAACTGCGTCCGTGAATCATCCGGCACAGTTTATCCGTTCCCACCTTACCATTCAAAAAAATGCGGGGATGCAAACCTTTCTCTTCCGAATCGTCGGACTCACCGGGATTCTCATACCAATCGTAAAGTATAGCCATTAGTAGTTAACGTTTTGATAGTGAATATATTTCATGTGAAAACTTTAACAGGGAAAACGCACGAGTGCTAATTGTTTAATAATCAATAGTTCCCTTCTCTTCTCAAAACTTATTTAATGGCAATACTCTTGTATATCTAATAATAAATAAAGTCTTCCTAGTTACTTTTCCTCATATAGACGTGTCACAACTTTACATGGTCATGCCACCTATTGCTTTCATCCTTTTTAATCTTCGGGCTTCTTCAATTGATATATTGATTATTTATATTGTATTCATTCTGGTATTTCATTATCTTCACGTCTAAATAATAAACAGTAATGGATAAGATTGCAAAGGATTTTTTAATAAATGACGAATTGGCACGTCATATGGCTAGTATGTCTGAAGCTATTGATACAATAGACCCACGTGAAAAGAATAAAGTCACTTATTCGGGCAAATTGATAATGCTTGTCACTTTATCGGGTGTTTTTTGTGATTGTCAGAGTTGGAATGATATAGCAGACTTCGCCCGTTATAAGAAAGATTTTCTTAGGAGATTCATACCGGATTTAGAAACTACCCCCTCACATGATACATTACGCCGATTTTTTTGTATCATAAAAACAGAAAGATTAGAGAGTTGTTACAGAGAATGGGCCTGTAATATGAGAGGTGATTCACCGTCCATAGAAGATTGCGACTGGTCGAAAGTTCAAATAGGTGAGGGTAATGATCTTTATACGAATAGACATATAGCTATTGACGGGAAAACGATCTGTGGTGCCATCAATGCTGATAAACTGGTACAAGAGTCGGCGGGTAAAATAACAAAGGAGCAGGCAGCATCAGCCAAACTTCATATTGTCAGTGCCTTTCTTTCTGATATGAGTCTGTCATTAGGGCAGGAACGGGTCTCAATAAAAGAGAATGAAATAGTAGCAATACCCAAATTACTGGACGACATTGATATACGACAAGGAGATGTAGTTACCATCGATGCACTTGGCACCCAAAAGAAGATTGTAGAAAAAATAACAGAGAAACAAGCCGATTATCTTTTAGAGGTGAAAGATAATCATTTAAAACTAAGGGAAAATATCGAAAACGATGCGGAGTACTTGCTAATTTCCGGAAGAGAAAATGATTTTATCAAAAGAGCTGAAGAAACCACAGAAGGTCATGGATTTATGGTGACAAGGACCTGCATATCCTGCTCTGAACCCAGTAGATTAGGGTTCTGTTATCGCGATTGGAAGAATCTTAGGACTTATGGAATAATAAAGACCGAGAAAATAAATATAGCCACAGGGGAAATACAGAATGAGAAACATTGTTTCATCTCTTCATTAGTGAACAATCCAGAGCTTATTCTTAAATATAAGAGAAAGCATTGGGCGGTAGAAAATGGATTGCATTGGCAGTTGGATGTTACATTTAATGAAGATGATGGAAGAAAAATGATGAATTCGGCACAAAACTTTTCCACTTTAACTAAAATGGCATTGACCATTTTGAAGAATTATCAGGATGAAGACAAGAAGACTTCTGTCAATAGGAAAAGGAAGAAGGCTGGATGGAGTGATGAGTATCTAGCTAATTTGATAAACAACTTTATTAAAGCGTTTTAACTCGTGCGTTTTCCCTGAAAACTTTAAGTTTATTATCAAACCACTACCGTGGTTCATTTAAATTACAGTTGTTATCCAATTAGATCACTCTTGTCATTTGATTGAACCACGAAAGTGAATCAACAATAACTCTTCGTCAAAGATACGATAAAAAATAGAGAAAAGGACGATAAGAAGCCGCCTTCTTCAGTCAAGTAGAAATTTATATTTTTTCCGGAGAAATACTTGCAAACCGGTATCATCCTATAGTACATTCGCAGTATCAGCGCTGAACAATAAACCGATTTTAATCACTTAAAAATAGAAAAAACAATGAATGCAATAACATTGATATGGAGACAGGTATTGAAGGAACTAAAATTGTTTCAAATGAAGGAGAACAAAGAAGATGCAGTTGAGAAAACAGACAAAGAGCCACAGAAAACGCTAAAATGTCATGAAGATAAATATACCGTTCCTCTGCCGGATGCTGCACCGCCTACTGGAAAAGAGAAAGAGACAGAACGAAAACAACCAGTCCGATTAACCCAAGAGGTACGTACATTCCTGCAAAAACAGTATGATTTTCGTTACAACCTATTGACGGAAGAAACGGAATATCGTCCTGCCAACAAGCGTGCCGTTCCTTTCGAACCTGTAAGTAAGCGGGAACTGAACACTTTCTGCATGGAAGCACACGACCAGGGCATATCCTGCTGGGATAAAGACTTGAGCCGTTACATTTATTCCACTTGTATTCCTGAATACCATCCTTTCCGGCTTTACATGGAGGAACTGCCCGGCTGGGATGGGACAGACAGACTGGAAGCTTTGGCGCAGCGTGTCTCTGACAATCAGCTCTGGATAAAAAGCTTCCATACCTGGATGCTGGGACTCACCGCCCAATGGTTAGGCATGACGGGAATACATGCCAACAGCGTAGCCCCCATACTTGTCAGCAGCGAGCAGGGACGACAAAAATCCACATTTTGCAAGGCACTGATGCCGCCGGCACTGTCACGTTATTACATGGACAACCTGAAACTGTCTGCACAAGGAAAACCCGAAAGGTTACTTGCCGAAATGGGACTTCTGAACATGGATGAATTTGACAAATACGGAACGCAGCAAATGCCATTATTGAAGAATCTGATGCAAATGGCAAACCTGAATATCTGCAAAGCTTATCAAAAGAATTTCCGCAACTTGCCGCGCATCGCTTCTTTCATCGGTACAAGCAACCGTTTTGACTTGCTCACCGATCCCACCGGTAGCCGGCGATTCATCTGCATTGAAGCAGAACATCTGATCGATTGCGAAGGTATCATGCACGATCAGATCTATGCCCAACTGAAAGCTGAACTGCTCTCCGGCATCCGTTACTGGTTCACAAAAGAAGAGGAACGGGAACTGCAACGCCACAATGCTGCTTTTTATCATCCGTGTCCGGCAGAGGAAGTCTTTCATGCCTGTTTCCGGATAGCTAAAGATGATGAAGAGGGAAGCGAACGGCTCTCGGCTTCGGACATATTCAGAAGACTGAAAATGTATAACCCTGCTGCCATGCGAGGAAGTAATCCGGCTACGTTCGCGCAAGTTTTGCTTGCGGCAGGGGTCACCCGCAAACATACCAAATATGGAAATGTGTATCTGGTGAAACCGATGAAAGCGGCATAAAGCTTCTGACAGAGGAAGGATTCACCCGTAAGAGACTGGGAAATAACAGTTTACAAAGGGGTGAAAGAGGTGAAAAGAGAAAGAGGACATTAAGAGGGAAATAGGCTATAAACAGTAAGATTTTGAATAGAAAATCAGGAAAAACTTGATTATCTATTCAAAATCTTATTGTTTCCGGATATTTATCCTACTATCCATTTACTGCCCGGTATAAACGAAATGATCTTAGTTGTTACAAAACAACAGATAAACGTAACCACTGCGATACATGGTATAGCGGCAACAGTGGGAAGCGCCAATGTATCTTTGAACACAGTCACCCACAGTCCGAGCCAGAATATGTGCATAAGATACATACCATAGCTAAGTTTCGATGTTTCCGTCACTAACTTGGGAGCTTGCGGACGTTTGATACATGTAAACATAAGGAATGTACCCGTTGTGAGAAGCACACAGTTAATCGTACAGAAAGCCCATCCTATTTCTATTACAGGTGTGGAATGAAGTTCGCCGGGTATAGCCTGCACATAGAATGAATAAATAGTCCATACAGCACCGATCACCATTAAAATGATTCCTACAGTGAAACGTTTGGAACGGTTCCAGGTAAGGTGTACACGAATGTAATGCGCTAGAACAAGATAACCCAGATAACCGGAGAAGTACCACAACATGTGGTATTCATTCCAGAAACATTGTCCCCACACTTCACCGCACCAACGATTGAGATAAGGCATACAGGTTGACAACACGAACAGCCCTATAAAGAAACGCTCTTCTTTAGCCGTGGCTTTTCTCAACCATGGGGATATAATTGGGATAAACAAATAAAGGCTTATCAGAGGATACATAAACCACAAGTGTCCGGCTAGCGTCGGAAAATTCAGGAATATCCGCGACAAGTCCTTCATAGATGTTTCTCCGTCTATCTGTCCCCACAGCATAGGTAGAGTGCTGTACAGTATCATGAATATGAAAAACGGTGGAAGGATGCGAAGACAGCGCTGGCGATAGAATTGCCACATAGACTGCTCTTCCTTCATCGGTGCAAGCAGGAAGGCAGAGACTATCATGAACAGGGGTACTGCCATACGTGAAAAACCGTCGTACACTGATACCCATAGCTGGTCTACTTCATTTGCCAAAAAAGACTGCGGACCTGCCATATCAGTGGCTCCGGGAGCACAGTAGAAATTTTCACTGGCATGAACAAGGATGACGAGAAAGCATGCAAACACACGGATGTAATCTAAAAAAACAATACGTTTCATTTATTCTAAGTTTTCTAGTTATTAATTTATTCTTTTGTGTTCGGGAACGCAGAGATTCTCAACCGTGCCGCCCCCATAGGGATCAATGTTATTTCTTCTTTATCACCTTTCACCGCATCTTCTTCCGGCAATACGCCACACAGTCCTGTTTCGTCTATCTTCCATTCAGGAACCGGACGACCGATAGCTTTTACTTCCAAAGGTACACTGGCTACTGTGAAAGGATAGTTGTCAGCCGGCCAAGATTTACGGATTACCTTGAAATTCTTCAAAGGTTCTTTCTTATCCAATACCAACGAATAATTCCAAGGGCTATCCGGATAGATTTCAGTAGTAGGCCATTTCTTCGAATCAGCACCTTTCTGCCATTTTGAATCACCGATAGCTGTTTCTCGACTGTCTTTCTCTACATATTTCTCTGCAATCTTAAGAGACAAAGTCAAAGGTCCGTAATCTACGCTTACGCTGTTTTTATTCACCTGCCAGGTACGCATAGACAAAGACATCGGAAGAGTCAATTCCACACAATCACCATTCGCCCACTCGCGATTGATGCAAAGATATTTTCCCGCTACAGGAGCTGCACTTACCTTCTTGCCATTCACCCGCACTTCCACCTTTTGAGTCCATGAAGGAATACGAAGATAAAATGGAAAAGCGACCTTTTCATCGGTAGAAACAGTGAAGGCAATGCCTTCTTCAAAAGGATAATTTGTCTCTTCGTGAAGAGTGATTTCCTTGCCGTCACCCACTTTCACTGTAGCTTTGCAAGCTGCATAAATAGCTGTTGCCACTCCGTTGTCGGGAGTTGCCAATACCAGATGTTCGGTGAAGTAAGGCCAGCCCTGTGCATGATTATGTTGGCAGCAACGACTGCTGAAAGGATTCATCGAAAGGAACGGGCCACGATTGTCAATGCCCGGATGATGGTTCTTCGAATCACTGATGGCATGGTTCGGACAAGTGATATAACGCAATGCCTTGAAATCGGGCATCACGGCAGCCGGATAAGAGTTGAACGCTACTTCTTCACAGTGTTCAGCCCACATGGGATCTCCTGTCATGCAAAGCATGATTTCATCGGAAGCCATTTGTTCTACCAAACCGCAGGTTTCCACTCCCTGTCGGGGATCGATATATCCCAGACGAGCATTTTCGTCCGCACCGAACATACCTCCGGGAACCTGTCCAAAAGTACGCCGTATCAGATGATGGACATTATAAGAGGCTTTCAGCATCGCTGAATCTCCGGTCTGCATATAATAAGTGGCAGGTTCACGGAAACATTGGGCGATATTTACATTGTGCCAGTTAGGTAAGGAGGTGGATTTCGTCCAGTCGGCTGTGTTACGGTGAATCTTCTCGGCTAATTCGAGTAGGAAAGCATCCCCAGTATGGTTGTAAAGCCAGTAGATACTGATGATGTTATCACCGCCACGGCTTTTCTCCCAATAATCTTCCAGAAGCTGGTCATCGGGAACAGTCATCTGCCACTTGAAGTAATTCGTCATCAGGTCAATGACACGCTGATCTTGAGAATACTCATAATAAGATTGCAGACACCAGAGCATAATCATCTGTGCCCACAATTCGCGTTTGCCGTTACGTTCATTGACCGGACCGAAATAGCCATCCGGCTGGCGACTGGCAAATACACCTTCAATCCAATATTTGGTTTCTTCAATCATCTTCGGGTCATTCAGGATGTATGCCAAATTACCGTACCCTTTGAGCCAGTAAGGGACTTCCTCCCAGCCGTGATCGCCACCAGTTGTCAACCAGGCATTATTATCCTTTTCCAGCCAAGCGCTGATTTCTCCCAAGTGTCCGGTCAGACCGTCACGTTGCAACTCCAGATACTTCTTCACCCATCCTTCGGGCTGAATACTACCTACCGGCAACTTTATAAAATTCAACGGTCGAAGCGGAGCGCGATACCCGATATAATTGGTATTGACGGACTGTATGTCCGGTCGGTCTACTACCGTCACCGTACCACTAGAAGAAGCAGACGCACAAGCTGTAACCGCCACTCCAAGCACTATCGATGCAAAAAGTCCTTTCGTTTTATTTTTCTTCATTTCGTCTATTCTACTGATTCCGGAAATCATCCTAATTTCCCTATGAGCCCTATTGAGCACCAACAAATTACATTCGAAGCAAAGAACGGATAATCTCTAATCAGACAACCCGTTCTTCAATGGTATGAACTGCCTTTATAACCTATTTATCAACAGAGAATTTGAAGATACATTGGCTTGTATACTTTTCGCCCGGGCGAAGTACAGCCGACGGCCATTCCGGTTTGTTCGGAGTATCCGGATATTTCTGTGTTTCGAGACATACGGAAGCACGTTGGTTGTAAGTAATGCCTTTCTTTCCTGTCAGTGAACCATCGAGGAAGTTACCTGCATATACCTGAATACCCGGTTCGTTAGTATAAACGTCGAGTACGATACCAGTCTTCGGTGATTTCAAAGAAGCGCATTTACGGGTTACGTCGCCTTTCGTGTTCAATACCCAGTTGTGATCGTAACCATTGCCATTTTTCAGCTGTACGAAATCATAGTCGTTAATACGTTCGCCTACCGGAGTCGGGGTGCGGAAATCCATCGGAGTTCCTTCTACCGGAACGATCTCGCCAGTTGTCATGAAAGTACTGTCCACCGGAGTATAATAGTCCGCATCCACCATCAACAAATGACCGGAGTTGTTGCCGGCATCGCCTTCAAGGTTAAAATAAGAGTGGTTGGTCATATTTACAATCGTCGGTTTGTCTGTTTCCGCTTCGTATTGAATATCGATGGCATTATCGTCCGTCAGTTTCATCAACACCTTACAAGTGATGTTTCCCGGAAAACCTTCTTCACCGTCTTCTGCACGGTAAGTCAACTGCAATTCCTGCGGATTCAGCAATTCGGCATCAAACACCCGGTATTGGAATCCTTGCGGTCCGCCGTGCAGACAATGACCGTAGTTATTGCGGGGAAGCTGATATTCTACACTATCCAAAGTGAACTGTCCCTGATTGATACGATTGGCATAACGTCCGATAGTGGCACCGAAATCCGAAGGCTTGCTGATATAGTCCTGAATAGAATCGAAACCGAGAACAACGTCACGCATCTGTCCGTCTTTGTCGGGAACCATCACTGAAACAATACGTCCACCGAAGTTCGTGATACAAACTTCCATGTTGTTCTTGTTACGCAAAGTGAACAAATCAGTCTTCTTTCCATCTACTTCTGTCTGGAATTTACTCTGCAATAAACCGGAATCTGTAGCCTTTTCAGCTTTCGGAGTACAAGCTGCCATTAAAAGGGCGGCAACTGCCCATACACATAACTTTTTCATGATACAATTGGTTTTTAACTATTAGTTTTCAGCTATTCATATTTAGATGCAGACGACGCGGATAACACGTTTTTTCTGATTTTGCACCAGAAAAAGAACCGCATCATCCGCGTTATCCGCGTTCAATTTACTATGTCAGCATATTACTGTATACTATTCAATAAATCTACCTTTCCTTCATTAACCAACTTCAAAATCAACTCACCGAAAAGAGTATTCTGCCAGGCAAACCATGCACGGGTAAAATTCTTCGGATTATCCTTATGGAAAGATTCGTGCATAAAACCGGTACCGGCATCGGTGTCCATCAACATCTTGATACAGGTTTTGATTTCGGCATCATTCTGACTTGTGAAGGCTTTCATCATAATACTCATCGGCCACACCATATCATAACCGATATGCGGTCCGCCGATTCCTTCGCCTGCCTTGCCTTTAAAGAAGTAAGGATTGTCCTCACTCCATACAAAACGGCGGGTATTCTGATAAATCGGATCGTTTACATTCACATCACCCAAATAAGGCATCGCAAGCAAACTCGGCACATTGGCATCGTCCATCAGATGATGATTTCCAAAACCATCTACCTCGAAGGCATAGATTTTACCATATTTAGGATGATTATACACCGCATATTTCTTCAATGCTGTTTCCACTTCCTGCACCAGGTTCTTACATTCTTTGGACAAAGCTGTCTTCTTGTTTACCTTCTCCAAAATCTCGGCTGCCTTACGCAAAGAAGATACGGCAAAGAAATTGGAAGGAACCAGGAATTGAAGCGTAGTAGCATCGTCCGAAGGACGGAAACTGGAAACAATCAAACCGACTGGTTTCACCGGTGCTCCCAGACCGTCATTGCTCACAGTATCCAGTGCACGTTCCGTCTTACGTTGGAATTTATAAGGACCTACTCCGTCTTTGCGTTGTTGCTCTTTGAATGTTTTCAGTACATTAGTGATTGCCTGAATCCATTCTTCGTTAAATATGCTCGCATCTCCGGTAGTCTTCCAGTAATGATAAGCCAAACGCAACGGATAACACAAGGAGTCTATTTCCCATTTACGTTCGTGCAACTCAGGTTTCATATCTGTAAGGTCACTCATCCAATGACCGTCAGGAATAGCGCCGTCATTAAAAGCATTCGCGTACGGATCGATATTGATACATTTGAACTGGCGGAGAATAACACCTGCCAGCATTTCTTTCAGTTCGGGATCCGAATTAGCCAATTGTACGTAAGGCCATACCTGTGCACCGGAGTCGCGCAACCACATGGCGTGAATATCGCCCGTATATACGAACGTATCCGGTTTGCCATCGCTTCCTTTACGGAAATGTACGGTTGTATCCAGTGTATTCGGGAAACAGTTGGTAAACATCCATGCCAACTTCGCATTCTTCAAAAGTTTCTGTACACGGAGAATCTCCTTCTCTACCGCATTGGAACGGAACAAACGATTGGATATTTCCGGGCGGTTATCTTTCTGAATGGCATCCGCCAGACATACATGCATTTCCGTCATACGGTTGGAGGCTTGCAGCTCCCCGCCACAGAGAAGCATACCTGCCAGCATACCTGCGCTGATATATTTGATCTGTTTCTTCATGATTACTTCTTCTTTTTAAATTCGTTAGAGAAAGAATAAGGGAAATCGGACTCTTTTGTACCACGTTGCTGATTGGGTTTCGCGTCCATCTTGAAAGAAATGCTAGCGCCATTCAACAGGTCCTGATGGGTCAGATAGTTTTTGGTATATTCTTTACCGTTCAATGTCATTGATGAAATGTAACGCTTATCGTCTCCGTTATTCGGAGCGGAGATAGTCACCGTCTTTCCGTTTTCCAGATGCAGCTTCATCTCCTTGAAGTAGGGAGTACCCAAGACATATTCATCCGTACCCGGACATACCGGATAGAATCCCATTGCCGAGAATACATACCAGGCAGAAGTCTGGCCGTTGTCCTCATCACCGCAATAACCGTCGGGAGCAGGAGTATAAAGTTTGTCCATCACTTCACGAATCCAATGTTGCGCTTTCCAGGGTTGGCCGGAATAGTTGTACATATAAAGCATGTGCTGAATCGGCTGGTTGCCATGTGCATAGTTGCCCATGTTCATAATCTGCATTTCACGGATTTCATGAATAACGGCTCTATAATAACTTTCATCGAAAATCGGAGGAAGAATAAATACAGAGTCCATCATCTGGTTGAAGCCGTCTTTTCCGCCGTGGAGGGAGTTGTTGCCGTCATTCTTGTAAAGCTCGTATTCCTTGCCCTCAAGAGTGAACTTAGCGCCGCCGATACGGTTGCCGATACGTCCTATGAGAGCACCCTGATATCCTCCGGATGTGAGGTAGCCTTCAAGATTGTCAAAACCGCATACTACGTCCGCTTCAACACCGTTCTTGTCCTTGACCCAGATATTCTTGATAATTCCGCCGTAGTTTAAAACGCAAGCGGAGGTAATAGAGCCATTTGAGAGCGTGTAAGCGTAAACTTCACAGCCACAAGGAAGCTTACCGAATAATTCTTTCTTAATCATTTATGTTTCTCCTGTGATTAGTCGTCGTAGCCGTTGGGATTCATCTTCTGCCATCTCCATGAATCAGCACACATAGTCTTTAAATCACGTTCTGCTTTCCAATGAAGTTCTCTCTCTGCCTTACCTGCGTCACAGTAGCATGTTGCGATATCACCTGGTCTTCTTGCCTTAATTACATATGGTATATGTATTCCTGTAGCTACTTCAAAATTCTTTACAATATCAAGTACTGAATAGCCATTGCCTGTACCAAGATTGTATATTGC
>ERZ834769.2320-NODE-2320-length-14469-cov-4.316151_pt1 | contig 14469 bp, 10 predicted proteins | sample MGYA00519690_ERZ834769 | MGnify/ENA primary metagenome ERZ834769 (study PRJEB31850, sample SAMEA3708760) | human gut metagenome | biome: human gut; feature: human-associated habitat; material: faeces | place: China | collected 2014 ... | reverse complement strand
TATCCTGAAAGGCAATGCCGTTCATCTCATAGGTGCCGTACTGCTCCAGCAGGCTGCCGAGGCGGTGTACACCCTCACGCGCGGAGCGGATGTAGGGCAGGACCAGATAAACGATGTCCTCCTCGCCGATGCCGCCCTTGACGAGCGGGTCGGCCCCCAGCACGCGCGGGTTGGAGGTGATGGTCTCGGTGGCGGTCATGCCGACATTGGCAGCGTTCACGCCGCTGGCAGCCCAAAGGCCCTTGCCCTCCACGGCGTTGGGCACGGCTGTCATCCGCAGGCCGCCTGCGGGCAGGGGGATCTCAACGCCAGAAATCACCGACTTATATACCGCAGGGTAGTCCTTCGGTTGGAACACAGCGAGCTTTTTGGCAGTGAAATGGCCGGAGCCGGAGTCATCGTTGCGGGCGATCATGGTGGAGCCGTCATACGATGCGTTTTTGCCGACCAGAATGGTTGTACAAGGCATAATGTTTTGACCTCCTGTAACTATCTGTATACACGCATGTAGGGGCGGGGCTCTGCTCCGCCCGTGGCACTTTGCCTTGCCGCAAGCGGGCACGGGCGGGCCAGAGGCCCGCCCCTACGGGCTGCTTACTTTCTTATTATAATCCTGTTTTTATAAAATTCAACAATCACATTTCCTGCGCCACACCCTGCGGCAGCACGCCGGTCTGGTAGGCCTCCACAAGGGCGCAGAGGTCGCGGATCAGCGCCTGCTTGCGGCCGCCCTCATCGGTGTCGCGCACAAGGATGCGCTGCGGTGCCGTGTAGATATATTCGCTCTTGCTTGCGATGTCCTCATCCTCATGGATGGCCTTCTCGGCGCTTTCAAACGGCTGGTGGGTGCGCAGGATCAGCCCGCGCGAGTTGTAGACCAGCGTGTAGCCCGCAATGCCGGTGCGCTGGTGATAAGCACGGCAGAAGCCGCCGTCAATGATGATGAGCCGCCCGCCGCCTTTGATGGGGCTTTCCCCTTCGATGGCGCGGACCGGCACATGGCCGTTGACGATGTGGCAGCCTGCACCCGCAAGGCTGAACTCCCGCAAAATGCGCTCGGCCGTGTCCAGCGCGGCGATATGCTTGTAGTAGGGGTCCTTGATCTCCCGGTGGGCGGCGGGGTCAGCAATGTAGAGCCGCTCAAAGGTCGTCATGGCGCTGCGGCCGAAAAGCGGCGATTTGGCACCGCACCACAGATACCACAAAAAGTCCTGCCCGGCCAGCCGCGCCGGGCTGCCCGGCGGCGCGCTGTAGCCCTGCCGGGCACGGCGGTCGCAATAGTCAAACAGCTGCTTGCCGCTGCGCGCCACCCCCTCAAACCGGATGGCGGCAAAGGCACCGTCCTCGGTCATCGGCACAGCGCCGTGGTAGAGCAGGTTGCCGTTGCAGATCTTGTAAAACGCACCGTGCGCGTAAAGGAACTGCACATGGCGCTGCAGACGCTCGCTCTCGGCAAAGCTGCGCACCAGCCCGGCAATGACATGCCCCTCCTCGGCGGTGAGCGTGGTCGGCGCGGCGGGGTCCACAGTCGGGAAGTCGCAGTCCAGCAGGGGATAGACGGTGCCGTGGTAGTCCACCGTGCCTGCCGCAAAATCAATATGGTTCAAAAAGTCGCGGCCCTGCAGATCGAAATCCGGGTTGCGGGCAATGACCTGCGCCTCAAGCTTGAGCATCATCACGGTCACGGCCTTGTGCATTTGGGCGGCGGCGGTCAAATCACCGGCCGCCGTGCGCGGGTCGGCGTGGGGGATCCAGCGCGACACATCGGAGTCGGCGTAGGTGCTCTGGGCAAAGCGCTCGAGCTGGCGCAGACTGATGCCGTAGCCGCCTTCCAGCGTGTCAAGGTTGTTGTAGGCCAGCGTTGTTTTCAGCACCGTCATAATGCACAATGGGCTGCCGGCAGCGGCCCCCATCCAGACAACATCGTGGTTGCCCCACTGGATGTCCACCTGATGGTGCGCCATCAGGCTGTCGAGAATACGGTCGGGGCGCGGGCCGCGGTCAAACAAATCGCCTACGATATGCAGCCGGTCAACGGCCAGCCGCTTGATGACCTCACAGAACCGCACAATGTAGGCGTCAGCGCGGTCATAGCGCAGGATGCTCTCGATAATTTCGCCGTAATACTGGTCCTTGTCGTGGTCCTCAAAATGGGCGTGGAGCAGCTCGTCCAGAATGTAGCCGCAGTTCTGGGGCAGGCAGCGGCGCACATGGTCGCGGGTGTGCTTGCTGGAAACGAACCGGCACAGGTCGATCAGCCGCAGCAGCGTCAGGCGGTACCATGCGTGCAGATCGGGCTGGCGCGCCTTCAGTTCCGGCAGCTTTTGATTAGGATAGTAGACCAGCGTTGCCAGCTCGGCGCGTTCCTCGGCGGGGACATCAGGCCCCAGCACAGTGTCGATCTTCTCACGGATAACGCCCGATGCGCTGTTCAGGATATGTACAAACGCCTCATGCTCGCCGTGCAGATCACTCATAAAATGCTCGGTACCCTTGGGCAGGCGCAGCAGCGCCTCAATGCGGATGATCTCGCTGGCGGCTGCGGCCACCGTCTGGTATTTTTGGGAAAGCAGGCGCAGATAGCGCAAATGTTCATCAGAATACTGCACGGGCAGGCTCCTTCCTGTACTTTTGGTTCCTACTTATGGATTATAGCACACTTTTCGGCAAAGCAAAAGGCCGCGGTCCCAAAAAGACAGCGGCCAAGGCGCGGTATTAAAAAAACAGCTTAAATAATATCGACCTCCACCGGGGTTTCAAACAGGCGCATGACCTCGGCACGGTCCTGCGTCTGGCCCAGCGCCCACATCAGCTTGACGGCCACGGCCTCGGGGGTCATGTCGTGCGCCTCCAGCACGCCGGGCAGCTCGCCCACGGCGCGGCCCACCTCATAGACGGCAAGGTCGCACCCCTCATGCGGGACCTGGGTCGTAAACACGGCCAGCCGTCCGCTGTCGCACCAGCGGCGCAGCTCGGCAAACATTTTGCCCTGCTCACCGCCCGGCAGGCCGCCCACGCCGAAGCTTTCCAGCACAAGCGCGCGGTAGTGCGGGGCCAGCAGCGGGATAATGTCTGCCCGCATACCCGGCACCAGCCGCAGCACAAAGACAGCGGGGTCGAGCTGCTCATAAAACTGCACCGGCGGCAGGTCGGCCGGCCGCCGCAGGAAGGGGATAAGCCTTGTGTCACGGAAAACGGCAGTCTCCGGGTAGTCGATGCTCGAGAAGGCGTCAAAGCTGCGGGTCCGCGTCTTGCGGGCGCGGGTACCCAGAATGACCTTGTTGTCAAACACCAGCTGCACGCCCCATGCACCCTCGCTCACGGCGTAGACAAAGGCGCGATAGAGGTTGTTGCGGGCATCGGTGTCGCGGTTGTAGATGGATTTCTGGCTGCCGGTCAGCACGACCGGCTTGGCGCTGTTCTGGATCATGTAGCTCAGCGCGGCCGCCGTGTAGGCCATCGTGTCGGTGCCGTGGGCAATGACAAAGCCGTCATAGGCGGCGTAGTTTTCCCGGATGCTGCGCACGATCTCCTGCCATTGCGCAGGGCCGACATTTGTGGAATCGAGGTTGAAAAGCTGCACTGCATCGATCGCACACAGGTCGGCCAGCTCCGGCACACAGGCCAACAGCTCCTCCGAGGTGATAGCAGGGGCCAGCCCGCCCGCAGCCGTGGGCCGGCTTGCGATCGTGCCGCCGGTGGCGAGAAGTAAAATATGTTTCATAACCGTTTAATCCTCTTGTTTTTAATCCATACTGTCTGGTGCGGGCGGGTCATTCCGGCCACAGCAGGTGCCGGTCGGCCACGACACGGGCGTCCAGTGTCCTTGCACCGGCGGCAAAGCGGACGGTCACGCGGCCGCCCTCTGCGCTTTCCACCGTGCCGGGGCCAAACACGGCATGGCGCACCCGCGCCCCAACCGCCGTGATCGCCGCCATATCCACGGGCGGCAGCGGCTTGCGCGCCGCCGCCGGGGCAGGGCGGTGCCCCGCGGGGACGGCATCAGGGCGGCTGCGGTGCCCCGGCAGACCGGAAAGCACCTCCTGCGCAAAGGACGAGCGCTCGGCCGTGCAGTCAAACAGCACCAGCTCCTGCCGGGCGCGGGTCATCGCCACATAAAACAGCCGCCGGTCCTCCTCATACTGGCGCGTCTCGGCGGGGGTGCGGCAGCACAGCTCCGGCTTGGCCGGCAGGATGCCGTCCAGCACATCGAGCAGGATCACCCGGTCATACTCCAGCCCTTTGGCGGAGTGTATCGTGGAGAGCAGAAATTTGCACCCCGGCGGTGTGACATGCTCCTGCACGATGGTGCGCAGCTCTGCCAGCCGCCGGAGCAGCCGCCGGGGCGTAGGCTCCTGAGCGCCCAGCATTTCCAGCACAGCCAACTTGGCGCGGTCCATGCCGTTTTTGTCCAGATACTTGCCGTAACCCAGCTGGTCAGTCAAAAACCGCACGGCATCGTCCGCCGCCATGCGGGGCAGCCGGGCCAGCCCTGCGGCCACCTCGGCCATCGCGGCGCGGGTGCGCGGGCGGATGCTGTCCTCATTGATCAGCGCTGTCCAGCAGCCCTGCCCGTGCTGGCGTGCCTGCCCGGCGGCGTACAGCGCCTGCGCCCGTGTCACCGGTACACCGAACTTGAAATAGCAGCGCAGAAAGGTATCGGCATCGTCCGGGCGGGCTGCCAGCGCAAAAATATCCGCGACATCCCGCACGATCTTGTTGGTAAAAAAGGTCTGCTCGACCGCCTTGCAGCCGTAAGGCACGCCACGGCGCTCACACAGGTCGATGATGGGCAGCGCGCTCTCATGGTTGCGGAACAGCACAGCGGTCTCGACCTCGCAATGCTGCGCCTCCGCAAACAGGAAGGCCAGCTGGTCAGCGCGGCGACGCACCTCCACGACCCGGATCGGCTCTCCGGCCCCCTGCGTAGGGGCGATGGTCTTGGGCCGGCGGTAGCGGTTGCGCGCCACAAAACGGTTGGCAGCGGCCAGAATCGGCTCCCGCGAGCGGTAGTTTTCCTCCATCAGCAGCACCCGCGCGCCGGGGTAGGTCTTTTCAAAGTCCATCAGCGCCTGCGGGTAGGCCGCGCGGAAGCCGTAAATGCTCTGGTCCTCATCCCCGACCATAAAAAGGTTGCCGCTCTGCTGCGCCAGCACCCGGATGATCTCATGCTGCACGCGGGAGGTATCCTGCGACTCATCCACGCAGAAATAGCGGTACCGCTTACGGAACGCCGCCGCCACGGCGGGGGCGCCGTTCAGGATCTGCAGCGCAAAGCAGAGCTGGTCATCGTAGTCCATCTTGTGCCGCGCCCTGAGCGCCTGCTGGTAAGCGCGGTACAGCGCCGGCAGATTCTCAAGGTCCGTCTCCAGCTCGTCAAGCTCGGCATCGGTCAGGCACATATTTTTAATGTAGGTGATGGCCGTGCGCAGCTCCTTGAGGGTGCTTTCGGCGGCGTATTCATGGTTGATGCTCTGCCACAGCTGCAGCAGCAGCGGCGTTGTCTCACTCTCGCTCTGCAGCAGGTCGGGCGGTGTGCGGCCGTACATCCGGCTGTAGAGCGCGATGATGCGCGCCGCCACGCCGTTGATGGTGCGGAACTCCATCCGCGCCGCCTCGGCCTCCCCGAACCGCGCGGCAAACCGGGCGCGCATCTCCTGCGTGGCGGCCACCGTGTAGGTCATTGTCAGGATAGACTCCGGTGCGATGCCGCAGACCTCGGTCATGTAGCCCAAGCGGGTGATCAGCACGGTGGTCTTGCCGCTGCCCGGCACCGCCAGCAGCAGCACCGGGCCGTCTACGGCCGCAACGGCGGCCCTCTGCTGGGGATTCAGCGCCGCCATGTGGGCGGTCTCAAACGCGGTTTTCTCCATGGCGGCCTCCTTTCTGCGGCGTTGGGTGTTAGCGGGGCGGGCAGCCCGCGCCCCTGTCAATCGACTTATTCTACCACATTTTACCCGCAAAAGCAAAACCTGCCCGGTGTGCCGGGTCCCGCTTTTGTCAAGGCTGCAAACTGTCAAAACCTGCCGGCTTTTGACCGCGGTATTTTGGCATACCAAGGTATTGGATAAACCTGCGGGCTGTGGTACAATATGTGTACCAATGAATTTCTCCCTTTACCAAAGGATGTCATACATGAAACAGAACCGTTTAAATATACGCTGCACCGAGGATTATGCGGTGCTGTACTGGGATAAGCCCGCCGCTGCGCCGCGCGGGGCGGAGTACACGGTCTCCCTCAACGGCGAGGCCATCGGCCGCACCGACAAGACCCATTTTACGATCGAGGGTCTGTCCTACGGCAGCACCTTCCGTGTGGATGTGGTGAGCGGCAGCTATTGCGTCGGCTCCGCCACGCTGCAGTTCGGGCAGGAAAAGCACCGAATCGACATTACCGCTGCGCCCTACTTCTGCCGCGGTGACGGCCAGCTGCTGAACACCGACAATCTGCAGCGCGCCATCAACGACTGCGGCCCGGACGATATTCTCTATATCCCGGCGGGTGATTTTTTGACCGGTGCGCTGCGGCTGCACAGCGACCTTGAGATCTACCTTGCCAAGGGCGCTGTGCTGCAGGGCACCGCCAATATCCATGACTATGCTCCCCGCATCCCCAGCCGGTTTGAGGGGATCGAGATGCGCTGCTATTCCAGCCTGCTCAACGCCGGTGAGCTGAACCACAAGACCGGGCCGAACTGCCGCAACATCATCATCCGCGGCAAGGGCACGATCTGCGGCGGCGGCCAGACGCTGGCCCGCAAGATCATCGAGGATGAGCGTGCGCGCATCAAGAGCTTCCTCGATGACAATAAGGAGCTGGTCGAAAGCTGCGAGAACAGCGACACGATCCCCGGCCGCGTGCGTCCCCGCCTTATCAACCTGAGCAACTGTGAGAATGTCTGGATCAGCGGCGTCACCCTCAAAAACGGCCCGTCCTGGAATGTCCACATGATCTACTGCAACAATATCCAGACCGACCACTGCACCTTTGTATCGGAGGGCGTCTGGAACGGTGACGGCTGGGACCCCGACTCCTCGACGAACTGCACACTGTTTGCCAGCGAGTTCTTTACAGGGGACGATGCCGTGGCCATCAAGAGCGGCAAGAACCCCGAGGGCAACGAGATCGGCCGCCCCTGCGCCCACATCCGGGTGTTTGACTGCCGCAGCGACTGCGGCCACGGCATCTGCATCGGCAGCGAGATGAGCGGCGGCGTGGAGGATGTGCAGATCTGGGACTGCGACCTTGCAAACTCGCTGTCGGGTATCGAGATCAAGGCCACCCCCAAGCGCGGCGGCTATGTGCGCGGCGTAACCGTGCAGGACTGCATTGCCCCGCGCGTCATGCTGCACAGCGTGCCCTACAACGATGACGGCACCCCCGCCGAAACGCCGCCGAAGCTCAGCCATTGCTTTTTTGAGCGGCTGACCCTGACCGGCGAGATGCTGGACCATGACCGCAGCTGGCACGATGCCGCCCCGCTGGAGATTGCCGGCTTTGACACGCCCGGCTATGCGGTGGAGGATATCGTCTTTAAGGACATCACGATCCAAAAGCCGTCCGTGACCCTGCCGCTTAGCCTCTGCCGCGGCATCACGCTGAGCAATATCAGCTGCGCGGAGCCCTGATACCCGCATTTGTAAACAATTTTTAAAAACACACCGCACCCCCTTGCATCGCTGTGCAGGGGGGGTGTATTATTATCTCACTCCAATTATTAACACATGATAACTATTAACAGGAGGTGTGCAATGCCTGACATCGAAAACACCGACCTCGGCTGGCTGATCCAGTTCCTCGGCCGTGTCAACACTCTGGGCAAGCGCGGGATGCGCGCAGCGCTGGCCAGCCAGCCGCGCTGCCGCCTTGGTATGCTGGAGCATCTGCATTTCCAGATCGAACAGTCCGGGCAGGACGGCAGCATCTATGTGTCTGAGCTGGCCCGCGCAATGCGCCAGCCGATGCCCGCCGTCTCACGCGGGCTGCGCCTGCTCGAGCAGGACGGCCATATCCTGCGTGAGACCGACCCCAATGACCGCCGCAAAACGCTCGTGCGCATCACCCCGGCAGGGGAGCAGGCCCGCCTTGCGGGGGAGAAGGCCATCAGCGGCTACTTTTCCCGCGTTATGGCGCGGCTGACCCCGGAGGAGCTGGCCCAGATGGTGGCCTTGAAGGACGCCTTCCTCGCCGCCATCGTGGCCGAGAACGATGCCTTGGAGCAAGACCTTGCAAACAGGAAAGGAGACCCCGCGCATGATCAAGATATTTAAGCAGCTGGGGCGTCACTGGGCGGCCTGCATCGCCGTGGTGGCGCTGCTGTTCGTACAGGCCTACTGCGACCTGAGCCTGCCCGACTACACCAGCAAGATCGTGGACATCGGCATCCAGCAGGGCGGCATTGAAAGCCCTGTGCCCGAGACCGTCCGCGACACGACCCTGCAGGCACTCACCCTGCTGATGAGCGAGGAGGACGCCGCGCTGGCCGAACAGTGGTACAGTGCCCCCGATGCCGACGGTGTGCGTACCCTCTCTCACGATGCCACCGCTGCCATGTCGGAACTGGAAAACGCGTTTGCCACGCCTGACATTGTGCTGTACATGGCAGCCGCCAAAAACGCCGCCACCGCCGCCGGCACGGCCGATGCGGTGACCCCCACCACCTACGACCTCGATGCCGTTGCGACCCAGTTTGCCGCGATGTCTCAGGCCCCCGGCGCACGGGAAATGCTGCAAAGCCAGCTGGCCGCCGCCTTTGCCTCTCTCGATGATTCGGTGGCGGGCAGCCTGTCGAGCCAGGCCATGCTGCTGGTCGCGCTGGAATATGAGGCACAGGGCATCGCCCACGATGTCCAGATGGGCTATCTGCTGCGCACCGGCGGCCGGATGCTGGCCCTGACGCTGCTGATGGTCGCTGTGGCGATCGCTGTCGGCTTCATCGCCTCCCGCGTGTCGGCTGGCATCGGCCGCGACCTGCGGCGCGATGTGTTCCGCACCGTTGTCGGCTATTCCAACGCCGAGATCGAGAAGTTTTCCACTGCATCGCTCATCACCCGCACGACCAACGACATTCAGCAGGTGCAGTTCGTCTGCGTTATCCTGCTGCGCATGGTGGCCTATGCGCCGATCCTCGGCATCGGCGGCATCCTGCATGTGGCCGGCGGCAACACGGGGCTGACATGGATCATCTTTGTCGCGGTGGCGGCGCTGCTGCTGCTCATCGCTGTGCTGATGAATGTCGCCATGCCCAAGTTCAAGCAGATGCAGACCCTTGTGGATCGGCTGAACCTTGTCAGCCGCGAAATACTGACCGGCATTATGCCGATCCGCGCCTTCAGCCGCGAGGCCTTTGAGGAAAAGCGGTTCGACCGTGCCAACACCGACCTGATGCGCACCCAGCTTTTCACCAACCGCACAATGGTCGCCATGATGCCCTTTATGACGCTGATCATGAACGGCACAAGCCTGCTCATTGTCTGGTTCGGCGGCAAGGCCATGGATATGGGTACGATGCAGGTCGGCGAGATGATCGCCTTCATCACCTACACGATGCAGATCGTCATGTCCTTCCTGATGCTGTCGATGGTAGCCGTTATGCTGCCGCGCGCCGGTGTGGCCGCCGACCGCATTGACGAGGTCGTCACGACCCACGCCACCATCCACGACCCCGCTGCCCCCAAGCCCCTGCCGGAGAACGGCACCGAGGGCGTGGTGGCGTTTAACGATGTCAGCTTCCGCTATCCCGGCTCCGAGGAGGACGCGCTTGAGCACATCAGCTTTACGGCCCGCCCCGGTGAAACGACCGCCATCATCGGCTCGACCGGCTGCGGTAAGTCAACGCTGCTCAACCTGATCCCGCGCTTTTACGATGCAACGGCGGGCAGCGTGACCATCGGCGGTGTGGATGTACGCGAGCTGACTCAGGCGCAGCTGCACGACTGCCTTGGCTATGTGCCCCAGAAGGGGGTGCTGTTCAGCGGCACGATCGACTCCAACCTCAAGTTCGGCGGCGACCACATCACCGATGCCGATGTGCAGAAAGCCGCTGAGATCGCGCAGGCCACCGAGTTCATCTCCGCCAAGGCGGAGGGCTTTGCCAGCCCCATCGCACAGGGCGGCAGCAATGTCTCGGGCGGGCAGAAGCAGCGCCTTTCGATTGCGCGCGCCATTGCCAAGCACCCGCAGATCTATCTGTTTGATGACAGCTTCTCGGCGCTGGACTACAAGACCGATGTAGCCCTGCGCCGCGCGCTCAAGGCCGAGACCGGCAGCGCCACCGTCATTATCGTAGCGCAGCGCATCTCGACCGTGCTGCATGCAAACCAGATCATCGTGCTGGATGAGGGGCGCATCGTCGGCAAGGGCACCCATGCACAGCTGATGGAAAGCTGCCCCGAATACCGGGAGATCGCACGCAGCCAGCTGAGCCAGAAGGAACTGAATTTACAGAAGGAGGATGTGTGATATGCCAAGACCCGGACGCCCGACAACGGAGCGCGCCAAGGATTTCAAGGGCACGCTGCGCCAGCTGCTGGCCGCCATGAGCAGGTATAAGCTGTCGCTCATCGTGGTCGTTGTATTTGCCATTCTTTCGACGATTTTCAACATTGCAGGCCCCAAGATTCTGGCCAAAGCCACCACAGCGCTGGCCACCGGCTGGATCGCCAAGCTGCGCGGGGTCGGCAGCATCGACTTTGCCTACATCGGGCGGGTACTGCTCTTTCTTGCGGGGATGTATCTGTTCTCCGCCGCGTTCAGCTTTCTGCAGGGCTGGCTGATGACCGGCCTGTCCCAGAAGGTCTGCTACGACTTCCGCGACCAGATCAACAAAAAGATCAACCGCCTGCCGCTGGCCTACTTTGAAAAGCGCACCGTCGGCGAGGTTCTGTCCCGCATCACGAACGATGTCGATACGCTCGGCCAGAGCCTGAACCAGAGCGTCACCCAGCTGATCACCAGCGTCACCACGATGATCGGCGTGCTGGTCATGATGCTCTCGATCAGCCCCAAAATGACGCTGATCGCACTGCTGATCCTGCCGGTATCGCTGGCGCTGGTGCTGGTGGTCGTCAAATTCAGCCAGAAGTACTTCAAGGCCCAGCAGGCCACCCTCGGCGTGGTCAACGGTCAGGTCGAGGAGGTCTACGCCGGGCACAATGTCATCAAGGCGTTCAACCGCGAGGCCGCTGTGCTGGACGACTTCAACACCGCAAATGACAAGCTGTACGAATCCGCGTGGAAATCCCAGTTTTTGTCGGGCCTGATGCAGCCCATCATGAGCTTTGTAGGCAATTTGGGCTATGTGGCGGTCGCCATTGTTGGCAGCATCTTTGCCGCAGCGGGCACCATCACGATCGGCGACATTCAGGCCTTCATTCAGTATGTCCGCAACTTTACCCAGCCCATCCAGCAGCTCTCGCAGGTGTCGAACATGCTGCAGAGCATGGCCGCCGCAGCCGAGCGCGTCTTTGAGTTCCTGAACGAGGACGAGGAGGACCAGCTGGCCGACCCTGCCCGCCGTGCCGACCCTGCCAGCATTGACGGGCAGGTCACCTTCGACCATGTGCGGTTCGGCTACACACCGGACAAAACGGTCATCCACAACTTCAGCTGTAATGTCAGGCCCGGGCAGAAGGTTGCCATTGTCGGCCCCACCGGCGCCGGCAAGACCACGATGGTCAAGCTGCTGATGCGGTTCTACGATGTGGACGCCGGTGCCATCACCCTCAACGGCCACAATGTCCGGGACTTTGACCGCAGCGCCCTGCGCGAGGGCTTCGGCATGGTTTTGCAGGATACATGGCTCTTCAAGGGCACCATCATGGAGAATATCCGCTACGGTCGGCTGGATGCCACCGATGAGGAGGTCATTGCCGCTGCCAAGGCCGCGAACGCCGACCACTTTATCCGCACATTGCCCGGCGGCTATCAGATGGAGCTGAACGAGGATGCCTCCAATGTCAGTCAGGGGCAGAAGCAGCTTTTGACGATTGCGCGCACGATTCTGGCGGACAACCGCATCCTGATACTGGATGAGGCCACCTCCAGCGTGGACACCCGCACCGAGCAGCGCATCCAGACTGCAATGGACCGCCTGATGGAGGGCCGCACCAGCTTTGTCATCGCCCACCGCCTTTCGACCATCCGCGATGCGGATCTGATTCTCGTCATGCGGGACGGCGACATTATCGAGCAGGGCACCCATGACGAACTGATTGAAGCCGGCGGCTTCTACGCCGACCTGTACAACAGCCAGTTTGAGGATATAACAGCTTGACAAATTGACGCAGGTTAGTTTTATCGCAAGTCAGGAAATTAGCGCAACATTCAAACAGCATATTTGCGATATGCAATTCAACGTTGTTGCTGTTGCATTAAAAAGTTGAATTGCTATAGCTGTAAACAAAGGCGGAACTCTTGCCAAACGGGTTCTGCCTTTTTATAATGGAAATAGAAAACGGCCCCGCTGCGGGGCCGGGAAAGAAGGAACGTTTATGAAATTGCCGGAAAAGAAACAGCGCTGGGTCCTGCATGAGGACACTCTGCCGCAGCCCGCAGGCGCGGGCGTCACCCGCCGGGTGCTGGCCTATACAGACGGCCTGATGTGCGTGGAGAACACCTTTGAAAAGGGCGCGGTCGGCGCACTGCACCACCACCCCCACACCCAGATCACCTATGTGGTCTCCGGTGCCTTCGAGTTCACGGTGGACGGTGTGACCCGTACCGTCCACAAGGGCGACACCATCCTCAAGGAGGACGGCGTGGAGCATGGCTGCGTCTGCACCGAAGCGGGCATCCTGCTGGATATCTTCACCCCCATGCGGGAGGATTTTGTCAAGTGAAACGCTTTGGGATTTTTGTGACCGCGTAATCTACGTGTTCGCTTTCTGTATCCTGTTGATTATTCTTGTGGGTAATGCGGCGGTTACAGCGCATGCTTTCCCCGCGGGGGAAGCTGTCCGCGAAGCGGACTGATGAAGGCAAAGCTCCCGCAGCCACCCATTTATGAGCAGTATCCGCAGGGTCGCCCTCATCCGGCCCTACGGGCCACCTTCCCCCGCGGGGGAAGGCTTTTCTTTTATTGACACCCCTGCTATAATAGTAACCAAAGGGGGCTTTATCCATGGATTACACGCAACTTACCGCGCAGGCACGGCAGGCCACGGAAGAACTGCTCGAAGCTGCGCACCTTGAAACAGGGGATATTTTTGTGGTCGGCTGCTCCAGCAGTGAGATCATGGGCGGGCATATCGGCCATGACTCCAGCATGGAGGCCGCGGCCGCCGTGCTGGCGGGCGTGCTGCCGCCGCTGCAGGAGCAGGGCGTCTATCTAGCCGCCCAGTGCTGTGAGCATCTGAACCGTTCTATCGTCCTTGAGCGCGAGGCTGCCAAGGCCTACGGCTGCCAGATCGTTGCGGCCATTCCGCAGCCCCATGCGGGCGGCAGCTGGGCCACAAGCTGCTGGCGTGCCTTTAAGGACCCTGTCCTTGTCGAAGAGGTCCGCGCCGCTGCTGGTATGGACATCGGCGGCACGCTCATCGGTATGCATCTGCGCCGGGTGGCCGTGCCGGTGCGCCTGTCGCTGGATCATATCGGGCAGGCGATCCTGCTCTGCGCCCGCACCCGCCCGCCGTTCATCGGCGGTGCGCGCGCCGTCTACAGTCAGGAGGAAGTACGATGATCCCGCAAGCACAAAAGCAGCAGATGGCCGAAGCCGTTGCCCATATCCGCGAGACAATGGCTGCGGCCGCCAGAGCTGCCGGCCGCGACCCGGCGCAGATAAAGCTCTGCGCCGCCTGCAAGACCCGCACGGTCGAGGAGGTGCGCTGCAGCGCCGACCTGCCCATTGACCTTTTCGGTGAAAACCATGTGCAGGAGCTGGTTGAGAAAACCGATGCCGGTGCCTACAACGGCAAGCCGGGGCATTTTATCGGCCATCTGCAGACCAACAAGGTCAACAAGGTCGTGGGCCGCGCCGCCCTGATCCAAAGCGTGGACAGCACGCGGCTGTTGGACAAGATCGACACCGCTGCCGCCCGTCTGGGGCTGGTGCAGGACATCCTTGTGGAGATCAACATCGGTGAGGAAACAAGCAAGAGCGGCGTGGACGCCGACAGCCTGTTCCCCCTGCTGGAGGCCGCTGCCGCTAAACAGAATCTGCGGCTGCGCGGGCTGATGGCGATCCCGCCTGCAGATGCCGATGACAACGAGACCCGCCGCTTTTTTGCACGGATGCGCGAGCTGCTGGCCAAGGCTGATGCGCAGCACTATGACCGCGCACAGATGGACATCCTCTCGATGGGGATGAGCCACGATTACGCCGCCGCCATTGCCGAGGGTGCCACCATTGTCCGTGTGGGCACCGCCATCTACGGCGCGCGGGATTACAGCAAAAAGGCATAAGGCAACACCGCATAATTCCCGCCTTACGGCTTAAGCACCGCTCCGGCGGCTGCGGCACGGCATCTGCG
>ERZ834769.2310-NODE-2310-length-14497-cov-3.149425_pt1 | contig 14497 bp, 13 predicted proteins | sample MGYA00519690_ERZ834769 | MGnify/ENA primary metagenome ERZ834769 (study PRJEB31850, sample SAMEA3708760) | human gut metagenome | biome: human gut; feature: human-associated habitat; material: faeces | place: China | collected 2014 ... | reverse complement strand
AGGGGGTGATTCGCTTGCAAACGATTTGAAACGTGAACATTATGAATGGAAATTACATGTCTCGCATAGTTTAGCTTTAGGGGATAATGTAAATGTTCACTTATTTTGTCCGATCCGTTATTTGCTGGTTCGTGAGCAACATACTTCGCATTATTTGTTTGTTGATCCGTTTTTAGTATTCGAACAGCGACTTTCGGCCTATCTGTCTTCTTCATTAAATTATTCCTTTACGCAGGAGGTGTCGGGAATAGAAAATGCATATACAGGAAATGTCATGACTTCATACCGGAATCTTTTACGGAATGACGGTGAACGGGACCGGTATAAAATACATAACCTCTGGTGGATATTGGGATATAAAAGCCCGTTTTCTTCTTTGTTTGGTTCATTTACCACTTTTTATACTCATACACGTGCTCGTCTATTGAGCGAGTATTTGTATGAAGGAATTTTAGCTCGAAAGTCCACATTGCAGTATCCCAATAATACTCAGTCGTTGTTTTCCAGCCTGATGTTGGGAAAAGATCTGGAGACTATAAAATCGTCTTTTTCTTTAAACGCAGATTATAATTACAACCGTTCGTTGCAGATACTGCAGAGAGTGATCTCCAGCTATAAGTCTCATTCATTGTCTGTAGGCGGAAAGCTCCATACAAAAATTAGCCGGAAAATTATATTGGATTATAAAATACGGGGAAGTTGGAATAAAAGTTTATTTCAGGAGACTGAATTGCCGGTCAATCCGGTTTGGTTACTTTCCCAGCAGCTTTTATTTAATTGGCTACCGGTCGAAAAGTGGATGCTTGGGGTTTCATGCGAACATTTTTATAATGATGCAATCCGTTCCGGTAGTCGGAATATGTGGTTTGCTGACTTGAATTTGTCTTATACACTGAAAAATACGGAAATTCGTTTGGATTGTACGAACTTGTTTAACACCCGTCATTATATCTCGACTGTTTTTAATGAAACGGGACGTTATTATACTGAATATGGTTTGCGTCCTGGAGAAGTCTTATTGCGGGTACGTTTCAAATTTTTGTAGAAGTGATAATCTTTGCCTGTAACCTACGATCGTTTACCTCAATATCCAATATCAGCAAATCCGGCAGGAGGGAAGCCAAACTCTCTTGAAGCCCGTTTAATGTTGTCCTGAAATCGACTTCAAATCCATTGTCAACCAAGGCTTGTGTAATCAAATTCCCTAAGATCTGATCGTCTTCGATGTATATGAGTTTGCTGTTTGTCATTTCCTTTTGAAACAGTTCGTTATTCATGTCTTCACCTTGATGATGTGTCTGGTAGAAAAATGAAAATAGTTTTTATTGGTATCATTATGGATTGCACCTTTCTGAGTCTTGACACACATAGAAAAAGGAGTAGCTTTCTCGGATAACAGCGGATGGTGGAAATACTTTGTCTTTGAAAGAACACAGGAAACGGTCTTTGTTGAAAGACGTTTTTGTTATGTGTTATAATCTGTTTTGTACAGAAAGATAGCTGTTTGGGAAAAAAGCAAGAAAAGTTAGTGATATAGGTGTACTATTTCTTACTTTTACGAAAAAGAGTTCGCAACGAAATATTCACAAGGTGAATGGTTCCGTGAAGGTAATATTTTATATTTTCAGGATATAGATATGGGATATATATTTGTGCTAATATAGAATCTATGGCAATAGATGGTGTAAATATTCCTTTAGCTAAAGATTGTCGGTTTGATTTGAAAAGATTAAGATGACTATATTTAAATATCTATTTTAATATGAAGAACATTTGCTTGATATTCTTATTTATGTTATTTCTTAATATTCAGTCTCTACTGTCCCAAAATATAGCTATTGACTTATCTCTATCTTGGTCAAGGAGTCTGGTGAATATATCGGAAAAGTTTGATACGATCAAACATCCTTATTTATGTGTGACATATTCGAACCTTACGCAGGATTCTGTTTATATGCCTAAAACAATTTATGGTTGTAGGGAATTACCGTTGATATTATCATGGGAATACCCAAAAATAACAGAGATAAAGAATTTGGATGATCTGGAAACAATGTTAAGTACATATCGGAAATATTCAGATGAAGAAAAGTTTGATATTCAATTGGATTTTTTTGAAAATACATTGTTCGTAAATAAACATACAGATTGTGATGAGATAGAATCCTTTGATTTTTATAATCGGAGTTTGGAACAAATTTATCGGTTTATTGCTCAGAAGAATGGATTTTCCTATCAGGCAAAGGTTTATTTATCAAACAAAGAGAAAATGGATGATCCAGATAGATTCCTTTTTTTTAATCCGGGAGAAGTTATTGTGGAAAAGTACGATTTGATTGCTTTTGAAATGCTTCGGGGAAAATATACATTTTATTATGGTAAAATACCTTGCGAAACTTGCGTTGTTGATAAAGATGGGGTATATAACTTCCATTTTGAAGAACGAAAGAATGGATATAGATTGGAGTGTGGAACTGTTATTTCAGATAGTTTGACTATCGGTTTTTAAAATGGTTGCAGCTTTTTTCTTTTTAGATAGTTGTTCTCCCAAAAGTGTTGGCGTGCATAGAAAAGAGATTCTTTTTGAATAGCTGCAAATGACGTGCTTGTATGAAGTAGGATCGGATCTATTCGAAGTCTCTTATAAATTACCATTTTCATTTTTATCTAAAATATATTAGTATGAATCTATTTATATTGGCTCTTTTGTTTTTTTGCAATTTTTCTTTGGTAGCTACGGAAAAATTAGTGTATGTCTATTCTAATAATGGTACAGATGTAATATTAGTTTTGTCGGGAAAAGATCAGTATTATATAGAAATGATAAAACAGAAAAGTTTAGATATGATAGAATCCAGGCCGTTGTCATATGGCAGGTTCAGTATGAAACATGATAGTCTATTTTTAAAAGAAAGAAATGGATGTGTAATGACTTTTCAGAAAAAGGATGATTGTATCATTCCAATTAGAACGTATGTGGGATTAAAACAAATGAAATTTGTTTTCCAAAAGTATGGTTCTATTTCTGAATCTGAACCAAAAGATGTTTTGGAAACATGTACTCGTGACATGAGTCAGGAACTGATACCTTTACGATTCGGGGCATATTATACGGCTTCAGGATTAAAGATCGTTATACATCCCGATAATAGGTATGAATTGTCTATTAGTGAAACTCGATTTGTATTTCCGGGTAACGGTATGAAGCCTTATGAAAAAGAGTTTATAACAGGGTATTCACGAGGCAAATGGTTTCGTGAACATAATATTCTATATTTTCAGGATTTAGATATGGAATGTGTATTTAGTGCTGATATAAAATCGTTTGCTATAGATAATATAACTATGCCATTGGCAGAAGATTGGAGGTTTGATCTAAAAAGAGAAGATTAGCATGATTGTAATACCAATTTAGCAATTACTTAAATGTATATTTAGGTTGAATGTGAATTTTATATGCAAAATAATTCAAAAAAGCCATTGGCTCGTCTGTATGTAATGGATAATCCTTTTTATAATAGGAGCATTACGTGTTATCTGCTTATACAGGAAACAAGAAAGGAGTTTTGTATTTCTCTGGATGAGCATACGTTTGGAAGTGATGTAGTTATTAATTTTTAATATGATAAAAATGCAAAGATTAATATTGTCGCTGCTTCTGCCTCTCTTTTTAGGCAGTTGCGCCCCCAAAGTGTTGACATACATAGAAAAGAAGTATCCTTCCCGTATTGCTGCGGATGAAGTCCATTTGTATGGAGTCGGGCAAACCGTGCCGGAGACGGCAGAGCGGATCGGAAGTGTAAGAGTGGTGGATGGCGGGGCATCCACCAAGTGTAACTACGAACAGGTTGTGGCATTGGCCAAACAGGAGACGGCGAAGAGTGGCGGAAATGCTTTGGCATTGACGGATCACCGGAAGCCGTCGCTACTGGGTAGCAGTTGCCATCAGATCGCCGGCGATATGCTTTGGATCGGCGACACGGCAAATTGGGAAACGGGGACGGTTGCTGATTTGTCTGCTCCGGTTGGTGATAAAAATACCACCGGTGTGGTTAAAAGTGCTTTCCGGCACAGCACGTTCTATGCTAATGTCGGTTATGCTTTTATAACCAGTAAGTATTATTTACCGTCGGGTGCATCGGGCAATCCCAAGAACGGTATGGATTGGCAATTAGGGTATGATTGGGTGTCAAGGAGCGGTTTTGGAGCCGGGTTGATGTATTCGGGCTATAAGTCGTCCTATGCGTATTCGAATGTGGATGTGAAAGTGGGGCTTGTATACGTGGCGCCTCAGTTTGTGATGAAACAAAAAGTAGGCCGTTGGGGGATTGAGGAAAAATTCGGTATCGGCTATTTCAAGTATCGGGAGTCGGCGAAAGGCACGAGTGCTTCTCTTTCGGGTGTGGGATATGATTTCCTGTTTGGAGCGGAATATTACCTGTCTGACCATGTCGGGATCGGAGCAAACCTTGGATACATCGGCGGCTCTTTGCCGAAGCAGGACGCTGCGGGTTATGGAGATGAGGAACATACCGGAATCTTTCGTTTGCACTTTGACGCCGGAGTACGGTTTCATTTCTGATGGGCGGATTTGACAACCGGGAGAGGCTGGATCGGGTTCGGTTTCTCCCGGTTGGGTTGTCCGTCAGAAACCAAGTTGATATCCGATACATGGATATGTTTGGATGCTAATACATTTATCCTGCATGAATTTTTTGCGGAGTTGCGAGATAATATTGTTCAGGCTTTCTTCACTCGAATCGTTTCCCCATATTTCTTCGAGCAGTTGTTTGCGTGTGACTACCTGTCCTTTATTGGAGTATAGTTTTTGCAAAACCTGAAATTCTTTCGGAAATAATTTTTCAATTCTTTTATCCGGATAAATCAGAAGATGTTTGGCTGTGTCTACCTGATAAGTGCCGATTCTCCACATCGCTGCCAGTTGTTTTTCGGACTGTTGCAATAGGTTTTGAATCTGAAATACCAATTCCGTAATGTCATACGGCTTTTTGATGTAATGGTTGGCTCCGGCGTCATAACTGCGGATGATCTCGGTTCCGTCCGTATGTGAGGAGGCTATGATGACTGGTAGTTGCGGGTATTGTGAGCGGATAGCCGGAAGAATGTCGAGGCAGCTTTGATTGTTTACCTCAATATCTAATATCAGTAAATCCGGCAGCATGGAAGCCAAACTCTCTTGAAGCCCGTTTAATGTTGTCCTGAAATCGACTTCAAATCCATTGTCAACCAAGGCTTGTGTAATCAAATTCCCTAAGATCTGATCGTCTTCGATGTATATGAGTTTGCTATTCGTCATTTTCCTTTTTTGTTTCAGAGAGCAAGATAATAAAAACATCCTATATGACATAGGATGAGGGAACCTCATTTCATTTTAAACAAAAACAACATACCCCTCTTTTGTCAATCCCCTAATTATAACTACTTTTGTGGCTGAAGAAAAAGTAAAAACTAAAGTATGAAAAAGATTAGAGCTGCCATTGTCGGATATGGCAATATTGGAAAGTATGTATTGGAGGCCCTGGAAGCTGCTCCCGATTTTGAAGTAGCAGGTGTTGTACGTCGTAATCCGAATGATATTCCGGATGAGTTGAAAGGATATACCGTCACTGATAATATCATAAAGTTGGAAAAAGTAGATGTAGCTGTTCTGGCAACCCCGACCCGTAGCGTAGAGACTTACGCCAAAGAAATACTTTCTTTAGGCATCAATACGGTGGATAGTTTCGATATCCACGGAGGTATTGTCGATCTGCGCCGTTCGCTCGATGCAGTTGCTAAAGCTCATAATACGGTGGCCGTAATCTCTGCCGGATGGGATCCGGGAAGCGACTCTATCGTGCGTGCTTTGTTGCAGGCAATCGTTCCGAAAGGAATTACATATACAAACTTCGGACCGGGCATGAGCATGGGACATACCGTTGCCGTTAAAGCCATCGAAGGTGTAAAGGCGGCTTTGTCTATGACAATCCCGATGGGAACAGGCGTTCATCGCCGTATGGTTTATATCGAAGTGAAAGAAGGATATGATTTCGATAAAGTAGCCGCAGCTATCAAGGCGGACGACTATTTTGTTCACGACGAAACGCATGTGATACAGGTTGACTGTGTGGACGACCTGAAAGATATGGGACATGGCGTGAACCTTGTTCGTAAAGGCGTTTCCGGTAAAACGCAGAACCAGTTGATCGAATTCGACATGAAGATCAACAATCCGGCTCTGACGGCGCAGATTCTGGTTTGTGTTGCCCGTGCAAGTTTCAAGCAGCAGCCTGGCGCTTACACGATGATCGAATTGCCGGTGATCGATATGCTTTATGGCGAAAGAGAAGACTTAATAAAAAAATTGGTTTAATAAATTGGCAATGGATAATTGACAATTGACAATTGATAGTACTTATGCTTGATTTTATTACCTGGACGGCTGATCCCGCCATCTTTTCCATTGGTTCGCGTGAGATACGCTGGTACGGACTGGCGTTTGCCATCGGTTTCCTGATCGGTTACAAGATCGTGGAGAAGATGTGGAAAAGAGAAAAACTCAATCCGGCATGGATCGATTCCCTGCTGATTTATACGATGCTGGGAACGGTGATCGGCGCCCGTTTGGGACATTGCCTGTTTTATGCGCCGGACTATTACCTGGCCCACCCGGTCGAAATATTGAAAGTCTGGGAAGGCGGATTGGCCAGCCATGGTGGAACGTTAGGCATAATTATCGCCGTCTATTTTTACTCTAAGCGGGTTAGCCACCGGAGTATGCTTTGGACATTCGACAAGCTGGTGGTTCCTACCGGCCTTGTGGCTGCTATGATCCGTTTAGGGAACCTGATGAATCATGAAATATACGGACATCCGACAGACTTACCCTGGGGATTCCGGTTTATAGAGAACCTGCACGCTTGGAAAAGAGGGGCAGCTCCCATCTTTACCGTTCCCAGCCATCCGACACAACTCTATGAAGCTCTCAGCTATTTAGTGACTTTCGCTATTTGTATGTGGCTTTATTTTAAGAAAGATGCCTGGAAAAAGGAGGGGCTTATCTTCGGTGTCTTTATGATTTGCGTATTCGGTTCGCGTTTCTTCATTGAATTTCTGAAAAATAACCAGGAAGAGTTCGAAGCTGATATGATGCTGAATATGGGGCAATGGCTCAGTATTCCGTTCGTTTTAGCCGGTATCTACTTCGTATGGCGTGCCATGCGGCTTGGAAAAGCGATGAAGAAGAATTGATTTTTAATTTCCAACTTTTAATTTTTAATTTTCAAAGTGTATAAGTTAAAAGAAATAGCAGATAAAGTTTACTATGTAGGTGTAAACGACCGGCAAAAAGCTCTTTTTGAGAATATGTGGCCTTTGCCTTACGGCGTATCTTATAATTCCTATCTGATCGTGGATGAAAAAACGGTCCTGGTCGATACGGTGGATGTGTGTTATTCCGATATCTTCCTGAAAAAAATAGCAGATGCTCTCGATGGGCGTCCTTTGGATTTTTTGGTTGTAAACCACATGGAACCGGACCATGCGGGTAGTATCCGTTTGTTGCGCCAGCAGTATCCGGATGTGCAGATCATCGGGAACAAGCAGACTTTCGGCATGTTGGACGGATATCACGGTATTTCAACGGGATTGTATGAAGTGAAGGAAGGAGACACCCTGAGCGTGGGGCGTCACGAACTGTCTTTCTATATGGCTCCGATGGTACACTGGCCGGAAGTAATGGTCACTTACGATTCGACTGATAAGATTCTGTTCTCTGCCGATGCTTTCGGTACTTACGGAACGTTGGATGGCGGTGTGATCGACTCTGAAATGAATGTGGAGCATTATTGGGAGGAAATGATCCGTTACTATTCCAATATTGTCGGTAAATATGGAAATCCGGTGCAGCGTGCTTTGCAGAAATTGTCGGCTCTGGATATCCGGACGATCTGTTCGACTCACGGCCCGGTTTGGCGCGAATATGCAGCGAAGGCGATCGATATTTATGACCGCATGAGCCGTTATGAAGGTGAAGAAGGTGTGACAATCGTGTACGGCAGCATGTATGGCAATACCGAGCAGATGGCAGAAGCGATTGCGGCATCTTTGGCTGCAAACGGAGTGAAGAATATCGTTATGCACAATGTCAGCAAAAGCCCCGCGTCTTATGTCTTGAAAGATATTTTCAAGTATAAGGGCCTGATTATCGGTAGTCCGACTTACAGCAACCGTCTGTTCCCGGAAATCGAATCGATTCTGGATAAGATCGAGACGCGTGAGGTGAAGCATCGTTTGTACGGTTACTTCGGCTCTTTCACCTGGGCGGGAGCTGCGGTGAAAAACTTAGCGGCATTCGGCGAGAAGATGAAATGGGAAGTTGTAGGCGCTCCGGTCGAGCAGAAACAAGCTCTGAAAGCAGATAAGTACGAAGAATGCTGGGCTTTGGGAGAAGAAATGGCCAAGAAATTGAAAACCGAAGATTGAGAATGGAAAATTCTTGGTCGGAAAGAATAAAGATATTACTTTTAGGAACGAAAGAACTAAATTAAAAAAAAGCGTATGAGACTAATTATTGAACCTAATTACGAGCAACTCTCAAAGTGGGCTGCTAATTATGTGGCTGCCAAGATTAAGAAAGCGAATCCGACAGCAGAGAAACCATTTGTATTGGGCTTGCCTACCGGCTCTTCTCCTCTGGGCATGTACAAGAATCTGATCGAACTGAACAAACAAGGTGTGATCTCTTTCCAGAATATCATAACTTTCAACATGGACGAATATGTAGGTTTGCCGAAAGACCATCCTGAAAGCTATCATTCTTTCATGTGGAACAACTTCTTCAGCCATATCGATATCAAGCCGGAGAATGTGAACATCCTGAATGGAAACGCAGAAGATCTGGAAGCCGAATGTGCTGCTTACGAAGCAAAGATGAAAGCTGTCGGTGGCGTGGACCTGTTCCTGGGCGGTATCGGTCCTGACGGGCATATCGCTTTCAACGAACCGGGTTCTTCTTTGTCTTCCCGTACCCGTGTCAAGTCTTTGACTACCGACACGATCATCGCAAACTCCCGTTTCTTCGACAACGATGTCAACAAGGTTCCGAAGACTTCCGTTACGGTTGGCGTTGCTACGGTGCTGGATGCGAAAGAGGTGCTGATCATGGTGAACGGTCACAACAAAGCCCGTGCTTTGCAGCAGGCTGTTGAAGGCGCGGTAAACCAGATGTGGACTATCACGGCTTTGCAGATGCATCCGAAAGGCATTATTGTTGCCGACGAGGCTGCTTGCGCAGATCTTAAAGTCGGTACATACAACTATTTCAAAGATATAGAGAAAGACAATCTTTGTCCTTGTTCTTTATTGAAGTGATTTTTTTATTATTCATAATAGTTTTGATTTAAAATCGAAAGGCTGTGTCTGTGATAGATGCAGCCTTTTTTATTGGTTGAACATATCCTTATTATAGAAGTTCATGATCGAGATCAGTTGGTCGTGGGCGATGTGTGCGGGGCTGTCGGGGTTCAGGTCCATCGCCGTAAGATAGTTGTTGAGGGCTTGCCGGATATCCCCTTGTTTACGGTAGGCATTGCCACGTAAGTAGTACGCTTCATCGGACGAAACGTTTTTTTCTATATAATCGTCCAGTAAGCGGATGGCTTCGTCTGTCCTGCCGTCGGTAATGAGTTGTTTAATAGTTTCCATTTTAAGAATTATGAGGTAATAATTATGGATGCTGTCCGGCAAAGATAAAAAATAAAACCGGGACTGGGCGATTTTACATTTGCTTATTCCTTTTTCGTTGGAATTCTTGCCAGTGTTAAAAAGAATGACGTAATTTGTACCGGATAGGGTCTAATCCTTGAAATTAAAATTGTTATGGGGAGTTTTCGGGTAATGAACAAGCTGTTCTGCTTGTTCTTGTTTTTTTTATTTTATGTTCAATTATCTTTCGCTGGAGAGAATGATGAAGATAGGGTTTTGGTGATAAACGGATATACGGAGAGTTATATCTGGTTCAATGGTATTATTGACCATTTGGGTGAGGTTGGCCGGTCAGTAAAGGTGACGACTCAGCCCCTGAATATGCAATTATTTAATTCCCAGGAGGATGTTGATGCAAGAAAAAGACGTATCCTTGAGCCTTATGATGAAGAGGAACCTAATGCCATCGTGTTGTTGGGAAACTCGGCCTTTATCCTTTTCCGGGAGGAACTGGAGGGGCGTTGGCGCGACATACCTGTGGTATTGTGTGCCGATAATGACAATGTCAGTAGCATTGAGGCTTGTATTTCTAAACAAGACCTTGATCCCCAAAAGGAGGAACCTTTGGCAGAGGCGGTGAAAGGCATGAACCTGACGATCGTTAAGTGTCCTATCTATGTGGAGCAAACCGTGAAGACCATGAAAGAATTATTGCCGGAAATGGAACGGCTGGTTTTGATCTCGGATCGGCGTTATGTATGCGCCCAAGTGAGGCATGAGGTGGAAGAGGTGGTGACTCGTAAATTCCCCGATATAAAAGTGAGCCATTTGACTAACGGTTCTTTTACGATGGACCAGGTGCTCGATTCGATCCGTTCCTACGATCATACCACGGGAATCCTTTATTTTATTCATGGATCCAGGTGAATGAGCAATTGGGGAACAGCTATATATATGCCAATAATTATAAGATAATGACCGGGCTTGCCTCGAATCCTATTTTCTCGTTGATGGATGTGAATATCCATTCGGGAGAAATGGCGGGCGGTTGTTTCTATTTAGGCAAGGACTTGGGGCGTACCATGGGGCAGGTCGTCGAGGAGGTGCTGAAAGGCCGCAAACCGACAGATATCCCGTGGATTAATGTGGGGCCTGCGGAAACGTGGCTGTGCTACAACGTTCTCCAGATGTCGGGCATCCCCGATTCGCGTTATCCAGACGATGCTGTCTATCTGTTCGCTCCGCCGACGTTCCTGGAGCAATACTGGGGCATATTGCTTTTCTCTATTTCGGCCGTTCTCGTTTTCTTCTATTGGAACAGCACTAAGCATCGCAAAAAAGAGATGGCCTTGTTCGGCAAATATAAGATGTTATTCAATAATATGCCTATCGCTTATTTCAAGCACCGGTTGCTGAAAGACGAGAAAGGGAATGTGACTGGTTATGTGGTTGAAGACGCGAATGCGCTTTACTCAAATTCCTTATTGGGACAGCGAAATCCGGTAGGCAGCCAGGGCAATTCGTCGGATCCGGGCTTTGATGAGTATTTGAAGATGTATCAGGAGGTGTTGCGTTGCAATAAGCCTTATTCCTTCGAGTACCATTTGAAGGCGAATAACAGTTATTATGAATTTAAGGTGACGCCGGCTTCCGAGCCGGATGTAGTGGACGTATATGCGATTGAGACCACCAAGCTGCATAATACCCAAGCATTGGTAGAGTCTATCAACCATAAGCTGGCTATGGCTTTGGATGTCGCCAATATCGTTCCGTGGAAGTGGGATTTGGTCCGGCATACGATCCTTTGCGACGTGAAGCGTCCGCTTGAGATCCAATCCGAGGAGCCTCAAAATGTAGAGGAGGCGTTATCTGTTCCGGAAAGAGACTATTTCTCCAAGATACACAAAGACGACCGCCAGCGTGTGGAGCAGGCTTACGCGAATCTTATTCAAGGGAATGTCAAGAAGGTGCGTGAGGAATATCGAGTCTTGTACAGGGAGGATAACCATACGAACTTTGAATGGGTGGAGGCGCAAGCTACCATAGATGCCCGCGACGAGATCGGGCGTCCGTTGACATTGGTGGGTTCGTCGGTGGTTATCACGCGGCGCAAGAAAATGGAACTTGAATTGCTTTCTGCTAAAAATCGTGCGGAAGAAAGCAATCGCTTGAAATCCGCGTTCCTGGCGAATATGAGCCATGAGATACGTACTCCGTTGAATGCCATCGTCGGGTTCTCGAATATCCTTTCCTCGACTGACAAGTTAGAGGAAAAACAAGAGTATGTGGCGATTATTGAGAATAATAATACGTTGTTGTTGCAATTGATCAATGATATCCTTGATATTTCTAAGATAGAGGCGGGCACGTTGGAATTCATCTATACCGATTTTAACGTGAATGACATGATGTACGAGTTGGAACAAACGTTCCGCCTGCGTGTGAAAGATAAGCCTATCGAGATTATCTGCGAGATCTCGTTGCCTTTCTGCCATATCCATTCGGAGAAGAACCGCTTGATGCAGGTGTTGATCAATATGTTGACCAATGCGGTTAAGTTTACCGAGCAGGGAAGTATCAGCCTGGGATACCGGGAGCAACAGGATGGCATGTTGTATTTTTATGTCACGGACACGGGTTGCGGTATTCCCCAGGATAAGAAGGAGATGGTCTTCGGACGTTTTATCAAGCTGAACTCTTTCCAGCAAGGGACGGGCTTGGGGCTTTCCATTTGCGAGACGATCGTAAATAAGCTGGGAGGACGTATCGGGGTAGACTCGGTCGAAGGTTCCGGCTCCAGGTTCTGGTTTACGATACCTTATAATCCGGTATCGATCGACCCTTCCCAGCAAGCGGCCGAAAAGAATTTGCTTCTCTCGGAACGAAGGGTTGTGGAGCAAAGCAAACTCAAGATCCTGATCGCGGAGGATACGGATAGCAATTACCGCCTTTTCGAGACCATCCTCATGAAAGACTACCAGCTTCTTCATGCCCGTAACGGACAGGAAGCCGTGGAGATGTTCAGGGAGCACGAGCCGCATTTGATACTGATGGATATAAATATGCCGGTGATGAATGGATATGAGGCGGTGGAGCAGATACGTAAACTGTCTACGGTCGTACCGATCATTGCTGTCACCGCTTATGCTTTTGAACAGGATGAGCAGAAGATACTTCACAGCGGTTTCGATGCCTATACCTCTAAACCGATCAATGCGACGATGCTTAAAGGCAAGATAACGACTCTTTTGGCACGTAGCTTGATTCTTATTTAAAATTAAATAGAATTTTTTCCGACTATGAAAGAATTCGGCGCACGCATTGGACTTTGGCGTACATCCCGTTATAATACAGATTAAAAAAACTGTTTTTTTGTGGCTAATATACGGTTACGTTGATTATTTGTGTAAGTTTGCACCCGATTTCAAAAAGATAAGACGTTATTATGCAAAAGAATCTGGTAATAGTGGAGTCACCCGCTAAGGCAAAAACCATTGAAAAGTTCCTCGGAAAAGAGTATAAGGTTATGTCGAGCTATGGTCATATCCGCGATCTGAAGACGAAAGAGTTTGGTGTCGATGTTGAACACGACTACGCTCCCCAGTACGTGGTACCCGCCGATAAGAAGAAGCTGGTCAGCGAACTGAAGTCCGCAGCCAAGTCTGCCGAACAGGTATGGCTCGCTTCCGATGAGGACCGTGAGGGAGAAGCAATATCCTGGCATCTGTATGAAGTGCTGGGCCTGAAACCCGAAAATACCAAACGTATCGTCTTTCATGAAATTACCAAGAATGCCATTCTGCATGCTATTGAAACGCCACGCGATATCAATATCAACCTGGTGAACGCCCAGCAGGCGCGCCGTGTGCTGGACCGTATCGTGGGGTTCGAACTTTCGCCGATCTTGTGGCGTAAGGTAAAACCTGCTTTATCGGCAGGGCGTGTGCAGTCGGTCGCTGTCCGTCTGATTGTGGAACGGGAGCGGGAGATCAATGAGTTTGTAAGTGAAGCGGCTTTCCGTGTGATCGCCAATTTTATCCTGCCTGACGGTACGACGGTGTTGAAAGCCGAGCTGAATCGCCGCCTGAAGGATAAGAAAGAGGTGGAAACCTTCCTGGAATCCTGCAAGAATGCTTCGTTTACGATTAACGATATCACGACGAAACCGGTGAAGAAATCGCCTGCCCCTCCTTTTACGACTTCCACTTTGCAGCAGGAAGCTGCCCGTAAGTTAGGGTACTCCGTTTCGCAGACGATGATGATCGCACAGCGTTTATATGAATCCGGGTTGGTCACTTATATGCGTACCGACTCCGTGAACTTGAGCGACCTGGCATTAGGCACGGCAAAAGAGGCTATTTTCGAGACATACGGTGAGAAATATTATAAGTTCCGCCAATATCATACCAAGAGCAAGGGGGCACAGGAAGCGCACGAAGCGATTCGCCCGACTTATATCAGTAATGTGGAGGCGGGAAGCTCTCCGCAGGAAAAGAAGTTGTATGAACTGATCCGTAAACGTACGATCGCTTGCCAGATGGCGGATGCCGAATTGGAACGCACGACTATCTCGGTCGGTGTCAGCGGGCAGACAGAACGTTTTGTTGCTGTCGGCGAAGTGATCAGTTTCGAAGGTTTCCTTCAGGTTTACATGGAAAGCAATGACGACGATGTGGAGAAAGAACAGGAAAACGGCCTGCTTCCTCCGGTAAAACTTCATGAGGTTTTGTCTTTGAAAGATATCGTGGCGACAGAACGTTTCACGCAGCGTCCTCCGCGCTATACGGAAGCC